>Ga0209710_1001505_pt1 | contig 17699 bp, 23 predicted proteins | sample ArcticOcean_MG_C_5_FD_187436 | JGI IMG/M metagenome (GOLD analysis project Ga0209710, IMG submission 187436) | Marine microbial communities from western Arctic Ocean - ArcticOcean_MG_CB4_138 (SPAdes) (version 2) | ecosystem: Environmental > Aquatic > Marine > Oceanic | place: Arctic Ocean...
GGAAGAAGATCAAATTATGTAACTGTTTATCTGTTAAAAAATAACGATGGAACTATTGATAAATTAATCTTACCAATACATGGGTATGGATTATGGTCTACTTTATATGGGTTTGTTGCTTTAGAGGCAGATACTAATAAAATTTTTGGTCTTCAATTTTATAAGCACGCAGAAACTCCAGGCTTAGGGGCTGAAGTAGATAATCCAAAATGGAGAGCCCAATGGAAAGGTAAAAATCTAAGGAATAAAGATGGGGATTTATTGATACAAGTTGCAAAAACTCCTGGTCCAAGTGAGTATCATATCGATGCTATTGCAGGGGCAACCCTAACATCAAATGGAGTTAATAATTTAGTTAGATTTTGGGTAGGTGAAGCAGGATTTAAAAAATTTCTTACAAATTTTAAAAATGGAAAAATTTAATGTCTCAAACTAGAAAAAAACTTCTGGTCGACCCGCTAATAGACAATAATCCTATTGCATTACAAGTGCTAGGTATTTGTTCAGCATTAGCTGTTACATCCTCTTTAAAAGTTGCTTTTGTTATGGCACTTGCTGTTATTGCGGTTACTGGTTTTTCATCCTTTTTTATATCAATGTTGAGAAACTATATTCCTACCTCCATTAGAATTATTGTACAAATGACGATCATTGCTTCTTTAGTTATTGTTGTAGATCAATTACTTAAAGCATATGCCTATGAAATATCTAAGACTTTATCTGTTTTTGTCGGATTGATTATCACAAATTGTATTGTTATGGGAAGAGCGGAGGCTTTTGCTATGAAGAATACTCCGATTGATTCTTTTATTGATGGGGTTGGTAATGGCCTAGGTTATGGTTTGCTATTAATGTGTGTTGGTGTGGTAAGAGAATTATTTGGGGCAGGCTCACTATTTGGAATTGTAATATTAAACCCTGTAGGCGATGGTGGATGGTATGTGCCTAATGGTTTGTTGTTACTCCCTCCATCTGCTTTTTTCATAATAGGTTTTTTAATATGGGGGTTAAGAGTTTGGAAAAAGTCTCAAGTTGAAGAACCTGAATTTAAAATTCAAACGGTTGAGGATCATTGATGGAGGCCTTAATTTCATTAGCAGTAAAGGCTATTTTTGTTGAGAATCTAGCGTTGTCTTTTTTTCTGGGGATGTGCACTTTTATTGCAGTATCCAAAAAAATAACTACTGCAATAGGTTTGGGTATCTCAGTAATGGTTGTTCAATCAATTACAGTCCCAGCGAATAACTTAATTCTTACTTACCTATTAAAGCCTGGAGCTTTAAGTTGGGCAGGTTTTCCTGATGTAGACCTTACATTCTTAGGCTTAATTTCATATATAGGTGTCATTGCCGCATTAGTTCAGATATTAGAAATGGTTTTGGATAAGTACTTTCCTCCACTCTATAATGCTTTGGGTATTTTTCTACCCTTAATAACTGTAAATTGTGCAATTTTAGGTGGATCCTTATTTATGGTTGAAAGAGATTATAATTTTTCTGAAGCATTAACATATGGATTATCTTCTGGATTTGGATGGGCTTTAGCAATTACTGCAATGGCTGGAGTTAGAGAAAAATTAAAATACAGTGATATACCTGAAGGTTTACAAGGTCTTGGTATAACCTTTATTACGGCCGGATTAATGGCAATGGCTTTTATGTGTTTTTCTGGCGTTAAATTATAAGGATTTTTTATGGATACTTTTATTCTCGGAGTTACTCTTTTTACTTTAATAGTATTGTCTTTGGTGACAATAATTATTTATGCGAGAAGTAAGTTTGTGTCTTCTGGAGAAGTTAACATTACTATTAATGGTGAAAAAACAATAAGAGTCCCAGCTGGTGGAAAACTTCTTCAATCATTAGCTGCAGAAAAATTATTTGTCCCTTCTGCTTGTGGTGGTGGTGGAACATGCGCTCAATGCAAGGTCAGAATACATTCAGGAGGAGGTTCTATTTTACCTACTGAAGAAGGGCATATCAGCAAAAAAGAAGCATCTTGTGGGGATAGACTTTCTTGTCAAGTAGCTGTGAAGCAAGATATGGAAATCGAGGTTCCTGAAGAAGTTTTTGGCGTTAAAAAATGGCAATGTAAAGTCTTAAGTAATGATAATGTTGCTACTTTCATAAAAGAGTTGATTATAGAGTTGCCGAAAGGTGAAGATGTTGATTTTAAAGCGGGGGGCTATATTCAAATTGAAGCACCCATTCACACTCTCTCTTATAAAGAATTTGATATCGCAAAAGAATATCATGAAGATTGGGACAGGTTTAAAATTTGGGATGTAAACTCCTCGGTTGATGAGCCGATTGAAAGAGCCTACTCTATGGCGAATTATCCAGCAGAAAAAGGTATTGTGATGCTTAATGTGAGGATAGCAACCCCCCCGCCTGGTTCATCAGGTATCCCTGCAGGCAAAATGTCTTCCTATATATTTAATTTAAAGAAAGGTGATGATGTAACAATTTCAGGTCCTTTTGGTGACTTTTTTGCCAGAGAAACAAAAAAAGAAATGGTTTTTGTAGGCGGAGGTGCTGGTATGGCGCCAATGAGAAGTCTTATATTTGACCAACTAAGAAGAGTTAAAACAGATAGAAAAGCTTCATTTTGGTATGGCGCACGATCTAAAAAAGAAATGTTTTATACGAGTGAATTCGAAAAGTTAGATAAGGAAAATAAAAACTTTTCATGGCATGTTGCTTTATCCGACGCATCACCAGAGGATAAATGGAAAGGACATGAGGGATATATTCATAATATTTTATTTGAGCAGTATTTAAAAAGCCATCCTGCTCCAGAAGACTGCGAGTACTACCTATGTGGACCCCCAATAATGAACGTAGCTGTTACTGACATGTTGTTAGACTTAGGTGTGGACGCTGAAGATATTATGTTAGATGATTTTGGGGGCTAATTACCAATAAACAAAAGCCTCTAATTCTTTTATAAGTTCTTTTTGGTAGGCTATCATCTCTTTTACTAAATCTCCCAGTGAAACCATACCTAATAATTCTTTTCCGTCCATAACAGGCATATGTCTAATTCTTTTATTGGTCATAACTTCAAGACCTTTTTCGAACTTATCACCAGCAGAAAGTGTTAAGACTTTTTTTGTCATAATTTCTTCAACTGTAGTATTTTTTGATGATTTCCCTTCTAAAATAATTTCGCGAGCATAATCTCTTTCAGAAATTATTCCAACCATCTTTTTTTCTTTTAACACGATGAGAGCCCCAATTTTATATTTAGCCATAATAGTAAGAGCTTCAATGACAGGGCTTTTCAGATCGACCGTTAAAATCTCTTTGATATCTTTATCATTAATTATTTCTAATAATGTCCTGGTTTTAGTATTTGTTTTTTTCATAATTATGTATCTTACTTATTTAGAATCTTTAGGATAACTAAGTTTAAGTAATTTCGCAAAATATATACTGTTTAGTACCTGAAAAATATTATTACCAATTTATATTTATTTACTATTTTAGATTGCTTTAGTTATTTTATTTTGATTTATTAACAAGAAACTACTAATATAGTGTGATGATTTATTTAATTATTTTAACAGCACTTATCTTTGCAAACTTACCCTGGCTATCAAATAACTTCTTAATTTTTATACAAAAACCAAAAAAAAATATCTTTCTTGTTTTTTTTGAATTGGTAGTATTTTATTTTATTTTTGGAGCTTTCTTATTGTTTATTGAAAAACAAACTTTGGGAAATATTCATAATCAGGGTTGGGAATTTTATATCATTACATTTTTTTTATTTTTAGTTTTTTCATTTCCTGGTTTCATATACAAAATAGTATGGAAATAAAAGAAAAATTATTAATTATAGGGTGTGGTAAGTTAGGTTTAAATATTGGTAATGTATTATCAAAAAAATTTGAGATATATGGAATTAAAAGAAAAAAATCTAATAATAAATCTATATTCAATGTTTTAGAGCTTGATATTTTTAACAAAGAGTTTAATAAAAAAATACAATCTATTAATCCAGACTATATTATCTATTCGGTTTCAGCTGATAATAAGACTGAAGATGCATATCAGAATGCTTACGTTAATGGCCTAAGACTCTCTACTGATGCTGCAATAATGTGCTCCAATATGAAGCATTTCTTTTTTATCTCTAGTACACGTGTTTACGGTCAGAAATCTGAGAAAATATTATCAGAATTTACTGTGCCATTACCTAATGATTTTGGTGGAAGTGCGCTATTAGAGGGTGAAATTCTTTTAAATAACATCTCTCTCTCCTCCACAACACTTCGTCTTTCTGGTATCTATGGAAGGGAGCGAACTCATATGCTTGGTTTAGCTCAAAGACCAGAGGACTGGCCGGATAGTAATCGTTGGACTAACCGGATTCATGAAGATGATATTGTCCACTTTATTGCCTTTCTTTTAGATATAATAAAAGAGAAGCCCTTAGAGCCTCTATATCTATTAACAGACAATTTTCCTGTACCGATTTATGATGTCTTAAATTGGATTCGGTCTGAACTTGAGCTACCAAAGTATGAAAAAATTAGTAATAAAAAGCTAGATGGAAAAAAGCTATCGTCTAAAATAATACCAAATCTAAAGTTTAATTTTGAATATTCAGATTACCGAATTGGATATACTTCAATAGTGCAAAATATTAAATAACCGTAATGTAATGTAAGATTGATTGAATGACATGTGTGATATAGAATAGCGCCTTGGCAATAGGCGCGTAGCTCAGTTGGTTAGAGCACCACATTGACATTGTGGGGGTCGTTGGTTCGATTCCAATCGCGCCTACCATTTTAAATTACTATCTAGATAAGCCGAAAACTTATAAAATAAACTCTTTGAGTAAAACAATATGCCTGATATTCATCTTCCTGATGGCTCGACTCGGTCCTACGCAAAAACTATTACAGTAGCACAGGTAGCTCTTGACATTGGAGAGGGTCTGGCTCGTGCGGCGCTTGCAGGGAAGATTAATAATTATCTAGTTGATCTTAGTTATGAAATAAATATTGATTCTGATCTAGCAATCATAACCTCAAAGAGCCCCGAAGGATTAGAGATCCTAAGAAGCTCTACTAATTATTTACTTGCTGTTGCAGTTAAGGAAATTTTCCCAGATGCTAAATTAGCTGCTGGCATAAATATTAATAATGGTTTTTATTACGATTTTTCATACAAAAGGCCATTTACTCCGGACGATTTAAATTTAATTGAAAAGAAAATGCAAGAAATATCTAAAAAAGATATTCTTATTTCGAAAAAATTATTATCAAAGAGCCAGGCTATTAAATTATTTAATACTTTAGATGAGGCCTACAAAGTAAAAAAAATTGAGTCTGAAAAAGATAGCGAGGAAATATCATTGTATGGACTAGATAGGTTCATTGATATATCAAAGGGACCTTTTGTTTCATCAACTGGAAAGCTTAAAATATTTAAATTGATGAAAGTTGCAGGAGCATACTGGGAAGGAAATTCAGATAATGAAATGCTACAAAGAATCTACGGTACTGCATGGTTTAATAAAGAAGAGCTTAAATCATATTTAACTGAGTTAGTAGAAGCAGAAAAGCGTGATCATAGAAAGTTAGGTAGGCAACTCGATTTATTTCATTTGCAAGATGATGCACCAGGTATGGTTTTTTGGCATCCAAAGGGATGGGCAATTTGGTTAGAAGTTGAGAAATATATGCGTCAAATGTTTCAAGATTACGGGTATCAAGAAATTAAAACTCCAACAGTTTTAGATAAAAATCTTTGGGAAAAATCAGGTCATTGGGAAACTTACAAAGAAAATATGTTTACTACATCCTCGGAAAATAGAGAGTATGCAGTTAAACCAATGAATTGCCCCGGCCATGTTCAAATATTCAATAAAAATCTTCACAGTTACAGGGACTTGCCTTTTAGATTGGCGGAGTTTGGTTCCTGCCATAGAAATGAGCCATCTGGAGCTCTCCACGGCTTAATGAGAGTTAGAGGTTTTACGCAAGATGACGCACATATTTTTTGTACTGAAGATCAAATAAAACAAGAAGTTAAAGACTTCAATGGCATGTTATATAAATCATACGAAGACTTTGGCTTTAAAGATATTTTAGTTATTTTGTCAACTCGCCCAGAAAAAAGAATAGGCTCAGACGAGACTTGGGATAAGGCTGAGAAATCATTAGAATTAGCCCTAAAAGAAACAGGCTTAGATTATAAAATTCAGGCTGGTGAGGGAGCTTTTTATGGTCCAAAAATTGAATATACTTTAAAAGATAGCTTAGGGCGTCTTTGGCAATGTGGAACCATACAGCTAGATTTTAATTTACCGGAAAGATTGGGTGCTGAGTATATTGCAGAGGATAATAGTCGTAAAAGACCTGTCATGCTTCATAGGGCAATTGTTGGCTCTATGGAAAGATTTATTGGTATTTTGATTGAGCATTATGCCGGTTTAATGCCGTTGTGGCTTGCTCCAATACAGGTTGTCGCCTTAAATATTGCTGATTCACATATGGAGTATACAAAAGAAGTAATTGAAATTCTTAAGAAAAATGGTATTAGATGTGATTCAGACTTGAGAAATGAGAAGATTACCTATAAAATACGCGAACATAGCATTCAGCGGATTCCTTACCTTGTTGTATTAGGAGATCGTGAAGTGGAAAAAAAACAAGTTACTGTGCGAACTCAGAAAGGCGAAAACCTTGGTTCAATGTCAATTGATAGTTTTATAGCTCATCTTAAAATAGATATTGAATCGAGACTATAAATCTTGAGGTTGTCCGGTTAATTCATAAAATAGGGGATCTACTATAGCTTTAGATAAAGATGTACGAATTAATAGCGACATAATAGCGCAGGAAATTCGTTTGGTTGGTTTAGAGGCAGAGCCTTTGGGCATAGTTTCTATATCAGAGGCTATGGCAAAAGCAGATGAACTTGATACTGATCTAGTTGAAATAGCACCAAAAGCTACTCCCCCAGTTTGTCGCTTGATGGACTATGGAAAGTTCAAGTATGCACAAAGTAAAAAAATGCATGAAGCGAAGACTAAACAAAAAAATGTTCAGGTTAAAGAGATAAAGTTCAGACCTGGCACTGATGATAATGACTACAACATTAAACTTAGAAATTTAATAAAGTTTTTAGGTGATGGTGACAAAACAAAAGTAACACTAAGATTTAGAGGTAGAGAGATAGCACACCAAGAGCTGGGTATGGCAATGCTTAAAAGAGTGCAAGCTGATCTTGAAGAAATTGGGGTGGTTGAACAATTCCCAAAGATGGAAGGGCGCCAAATGGTAATGGTTTTAGCACCAAACAAAAAACCAAAACCAAAATCTAAACCCAAGGCCCCAGATGAAAATTCTGCTGAGGTTGCTGTTGAGTCAAACGAGGCAGTAGAAAAGTAGTTAATATAAAATAAAAGTGATAAGGCCATAAAGGCATGCCGAAGCACTATTTAGAAAATTTTTAGGAGAAAAAAAATGCCAAAAATGAAAACCAAAAGCGGTGCAAAAAAACGCTTTAAATTCCTCGGGAGCGGCGCAATCAAGCGAACACACTCTCATCTTCGTCATATCCTAACCAAGAAGACAACCAAACAAAAAAGACATCTTCGCGGTACTGAAATTATTTCATCATCGGATGCAAAACGCGTTCGTGCGATGATGCCAACACAATAAAGGGAGATAGAGATGCCTAGAGTAAAACGTGGTGTTACAGCCAGAGCAAAACATAAAAAAGTATTATTAGCTGCTAAGGGATTCAGAGGTAGAAGAAAAAACGTTTATCGTGTTGCTAAAGAAGCAGTAATGAAAGCTGGGCAATATGCTTATCGTGATCGACGACAAAAGAAGCGTGTATTTAGAGTGCTTTGGATTGCTAGAATTAATGCTGGCTCAAGAGAGTTTGGATTAACATATAGCCGCTTCATGAACGGATTAAAAAAAGCCTCCGTTGAAGTCGATAGAAAAGTGTTGGCAGATATGGCAGTTTTTGATAAACCAGCATTTGCAAAATTTGTTGAGATAGCAAAAACAAGTCTTGGAACTGTATAAAATAAGTTATGCAAAAAAAAAGGGGGCTTTAAGCCTCCTTTTTTATTAGAATATACCTATGGAAGATCTCAAAAAATTAATAAAAGAAGCTGAGCTCGATTTCTCTAATTGCAAATCATTATCAGACCTTGATCATACAAAGGGAAAGTATCTTGGTAAGTCTGGCCCTTTAACGACGGCAATGAGGAGTTTATCTGGACTATCTAAGGAAGAAAAGCCTAAGGTGGGGGCATTCATTAATGACATCAAGCAATCTATAGAAGAAGCATTATTAAATAGAAAAAAATTAATTCAAGATGAGGAGTTACTTTTTCAGTTAAAGAGCGAAACTATAGACGTTACTCTTCCTGGGAACAAGCAGACGCAAGGGTCATTGCACCCTATTACTATATCAATGAATCGTATCCAAGATTTATTTCACTCTATTGGTTTTGATATTGCTACAGGACCTGAAATAGAAGACGATTACCATAATTTTACTGCCCTTAATATTCCTGAGGAGCATCCAGCGAGAGCGATGCACGACACTTTTTATATTAATAAAACGCATGTGCTTAGAACCCATACTTCACCTGTTCAGGTCCGTTATTTAGAAAATAATACTCCACCCCTAAGAATCATTTCTCCTGGTCGTGTATATCGTGTTGATTCTGATGCAACGCATTCACCAATGTTCCATCAAGTAGAGGGTCTTTGGGTAGATGAAAGAGTTAGCTTTGCAAATCTTAAGGGAGTGGTTCAGGATTTCTTACAGAAATTTTTTGAGGATGAGAGTATTTCTGTCCGATTTAGACCTTCATTTTTCCCGTTTACTGAACCATCTGCCGAGATTGATATGTCATGGAATGATGGATGGTTAGAAATTGGTGGTTGTGGAATGATTCATCCAAGCGTACTGAGTCAAGTAAATATTGATTCAGAGAAATTTCAAGGGTTTGCATTTGGTTTGGGTGTAGAGCGATTAACGATGATTAAATACGGAGTTAGCGATCTAAGACCTTTTTTTACCAATGACATTCGTTTTTTAAAGCAATTTGAGATCTAAATAATGCAAGTATCTAAATTATGGCTTCAAGAATTTTTTAACCAATCCATCGGTTCGGTTGATTTAGATCGAGTGTTAACTATGGCAGGCCTTGAAGTGGAAGATATTCAAAATTTTTCAGATCTTTCAGATTTAATTATTGTTGGTGAAATTGTCGGAATAGAAAAGCATCCAGACGCAGACCGCTTAAATGTATGTCAGGTTGATGTCGGAAAAAAAGAACTATTGCAAATAGTCTGCGGAGCTCCAAATGCTAGATTGGGAATTAAAGTTCCATGCGCGATGGTTGGTACAAAGTTACCTGGCTTTGATATAAAAAAAGCGAAATTGAGAGGAGTAGAGTCTTATGGAATGCTTTGTTCTGCTAAAGAAATAGGCTTTAGTCAGGAATCTGAGGGTTTACATGAGCTAGATGATGGACTTGATGTCGGACAGACAATTAAAAATGCACTCTCATTAAATGACACTATTTATGTATTATCATTAACTCCAAATCGAGCTGACTGCTTAAGCATTATGGGTGTCGCCCGAGAAATATCAGCTCTTACTCAGATACCCCTTAAAACTCAGGTTATTAATCAGATTGAACCAAGCTTTAAATCGGAAAAAATTATTGTAATCGACGATAGTGTTTCATGCCCTCGCTATTGTGGACGGGAAATAAGAGGAATTAATAATACGAAAAAACTTCCAGATATTATATTGAGCCGTTTAGAAAGCGCAGGAGTTAAATCTATTAGCCCAGTAGTTGATATTACAAACTTCGTTTTATTCGAAATGGGCCAGCCCCTTCATGCATTTGATAGTAAAAAGATAAGTGGATCTATTGTAGTTAGGAAGTCAAAACCTAACGAGTCATTAAATTTATTAAATGAGCAAGTAATTGAATTTATGGGTAATGAATTAATTATTGCGGACGATAAACAACCGTTAGCCTTAGCTGGAATTATGGGGGGTGAGCTATCTTCGGTGAATCAGCATACCTCAAGTATTTTTCTTGAAAGTGCATATTTCGACCCATCAAATATTGCTGGTCGAGCTCGTTCATTTGCTTTAAGTACTGACTCTTCTCATCGGTTTGAAAGGGGGGTTGATTTTGGTAATACTCTTAACGCACTAAATCGAGCTTCAGAATTAATTCTTAAATATTGTGGGGGTGAGTGCTCAGAAGTAATTGATATCTCCTCTAAGCTTCCAGAGAGACAACCTATAACTATAAGGACTAAAAGGGTGTCTGATATTTTAGGCGTTGATGTACCAGTCGCTGATGTTCAAAAAATATTAAAAGCATTACATTTTGACGTAGAAAAAAAAGGTGATGATCACATTGTTACACCACCCAGTTATCGATTTGATATAGCAATTGAAGAAGATCTAATTGAAGAAGTCATTCGCCTCTATGGTTACGATAATATCCCCACAATACCTCCGGTTATTAAGTCAAATATGCTTCGTTCTGACCAAAAAGAGAAGTCAACTTACTCAGTCAAATCAACATTCTCTGATTATGGTTATGATGAAGTTATAACATACAGCTTTATTGATAAAGAGGTCGAAGAAAATTTACATGAGAATCCCAATCACATTGAATTAAAAAATCCAATAGCATCACAAATGAATGTTATGAGATCAAAGTTATGGGGAAGTCACTTAGAGACTCTAAGCTACAATATTAATAGGGGCCAATCACAAGTTAGGTTATTTGAAATTGCTTCTGTATATAAAAAGAAGAAATCAATTTTTGAAGAAAAGATGATGGTTTCTGGTTTAGTTTACGGAGATCATCTGCATGAACAATGGAGTGAAAAAAAGAGACAAATAAATTATTTCGACATCAAAGGTGATTTAGAAGGAATATCAACAAATAATCTTGAATTTAGAGTACCAGAGTATTTTATACCTAAGGCACTTCACCCTGGGCAAACGGCAGAATTGTATCAAAATGAAATATCGGTGGGCTGGTTAGGAAGAATTCATCCGGCATGGCAACAACATTTTGAATTGTCAGGTAGTACCTATCTTTTTGAATTTACACTGGAAGCCCTAATACATAAGAAGATAAAAGAGATTAATATTCCCAGTAAATTCAACCCAATAAGAAGAGATATTGCTGTAATTATTGATAAGGACGTATCTACTGGAGATCTTGTAAAGGCTGTAAAGCATGAGGCTATTCCTCAATTAGTAGATTTTTATCCCTTTGATCTATATGAGGGGGACGGTATAGAAGAAGGAAAAAAAAGTGTTGCATTTCTTATACTTATACAAGATAATAAAACTCTTGAAGATCAAGATGTTAACAAAATAGTTGAAAGTATTTTGGATGTTTTAAAAAATAAATTTTCCGCTAAATTACGATAAATAGCCGTAGAGATTTTTAATAATGACACTAACAAAAGCTGAATTAGCAGAATTTCTTTTTGATAAAGTTGGCTTAAATAAAAGTGAAGCTAAAGAAATGGTTGAGGCTTTTTTTGAAGAAATTCGTCTTTCGCTAGAAAATGGAGAAAGCGTTAAACTGTCAGGCTTTGGTAATTTCGAATTGCGAACAAAATCTGAGAGGCCTGGCCGAAACCCAAAAACAGGTGAAGAAATTCCAATAAAAGCGCGTCGTGTCGTTACCTTTCATTCAAGTCAAAAATTAAAAACTAGCGTAGAAGAGAGCACAGCTGGAAAGCAATCATAAAAAGGTATTACCTCCAATTCCAACCAAAAGGTATTTTGCTATTGGTGAGGTGAGTGCTCTATGCGACCTAAAACCTCATGTTTTGAGGTATTGGGAACAAGAGTTTCCCCAATTAAAACCATCTACCCGAAGAGGCAATAGGCGATATTATCAGCAGGAAGATGTATTGTTGGTCCGAAAAATAAGAGAACTGCTTTATTTTGATGGCTTTACAATTCAAGGAGCCAAATCAAGGCTCTCAGACCGTCAGTTTGTAAAAGATACTACATCACAAGAGGCTATTCAAAAAGCTCAGGCTGAGCTTCCCTTAACATTGGATGATTCACTATCTATTGCTCCTGAAAACCTTAGTAACTTTAAAAGTCAGTTACAAGAGATATTGAAAGTTTTAAAGTAATTGATTTAATTTTGTTCGGGGCGTAGCGCAGCCTGGTAGCGTACTTGCATGGGGTGCAAGGGGTCGTGAGTTCGAATCTCACCGCCCCGACCAATTATTAATCTCAATTAATACCAGATCTAATAACGCAAGTTTTATTACGGTATAATATTATACCAATTGCATTAGGAATGAAGTAATGGAAGCAGTAATATTTGATACAGAAACTACAGGAAAAAATAATCCCATATTAATAGAGGCGGCATGGCTAACAGTTGAGCAGGTCGACCCACTAATTACTTCTGAAAGTTTTTGTGAAAGATACAAACCTGAAAAGCCAATAGAGCTAGGGGCACTTGCCGTGCATCACATTCTTGATGAAGAGTTGGTTAATTGTTCGCCTGCGGAGACATTTAAGCTCCCAGAAGGTATTGAATACATTATTGGACATAGCATTGATTACGACTGGGCAGTAGTTGGATCTCCTAATATCAACAGAATTTGTACACTGGCTCTAGCTAGGAAAGTATGGCCTAACATTGATGCATATTCTCAGAGTGCTCTTTTGTATTATCTTGATAGAGAAAATGCCAAGGAGATTTTGAAGAATGCACATTCAGCAGAGGCTGATGTCAGGATCTGCGCTATGATTCTCAGTGAGATTTGTAAAATTTTAAATGTTAAAACTATGAAGAGTTTATGGCATTTAAGTGAGGAAGCTAGAATTCCAAGCGTTATGACATTCGGAAAGCATAAAGGCCTACCCATTGCAGATGTTCCAAATGACTATAAAAGGTGGCTATTAAGCCAAGATAATATAGACCCTTATTTGATCCAAGCCCTGAGTAACTGATCCATAATGAGCGAAACTGAGGAGCAGGTAAGAATATCAAAAATACTCTCGGAGCTAGGCTTATGCTCTAGAAGGGAGGCAGATAAATATATTGAACAAGGCTTGGTTTTATTAGATGGCGAAGTTGTAAGTGAACTAGGAACTCGTGCATATCGAAGTCAAAAAGTCGAGCTTATGAAAAAAGCTTCGGTTATACAATCATCAAAAGCAACAGTCATACTAAATAAGCCGGTAGGCTACATTTCTCATTTAGATGATGATAAAGAATTCACCCCTGCATCAAGCCTTATTATCCCAGATAATTTTTATATTAACAATGACGCAAGACAAAATTCAAGGTTTAATACAACTGGACTTGCCCCAGCAGGAAGGCTTGACATTGATTCATCTGGCTTGCTTGTCCTTACCCAAGATGGCCGTATTGCTAAAAAAATAATTGGTGAGAACGCAATAATTGAAAAAGAGTATTTAGTTCGCATTGATGGGAAAATAGATAATAATGCCGTGGACTTACTGAATCATGGCCTTATTCTTGATGGATACAAGCTAAAGCCCGCAAAAGTTTTTTGGCAAAATGAAGCTCAATTGAGTTTTACATTGATTGAGGGACGTAACAGACAAATAAGAAGAATGTGTGAGTTAGTTGGAGTTAAGGTTGTTGCATTAAAACGCGTAAGAATAGGAAATGTTAGACTTGGTGACATTCCAACCAAGCGCTGGCGGTTTTTGGCCTCAAATGAAAATTTTTAATTTCGAACCTTATTATGCATAAATTCATTATTCTTATTATTATTTTTTTTTCTGCGACAAGCCAAGGCAGAGAATTAACTTATACCGAGTTTACTTTAGGTAATTCTTTTTCTCCAATTGATGAGCCCTATCTTGAGCTAGAAGCAAAATGTAGGAAGAGTTATGACGAGAGAGACCAAAAGAAATACTATGAAGTTCTCCTCTACAGTAAGGGTAAGCATGTTTTTGATCTCAATAAACACTTTAAATCAAACCTTGTTGGCCGTAAGAATTTAAAAACACCATTTTATTCATTATCTGTATGGAATTGGTTTGATACGTTAGCAATTAAGACAAAAAAACATAAATTTATGACAAACACAGACCAGAAAACAATGAGAAGAAACGAACTGATTCCAGAGGGTTTATTTTTCGATATTGCTAAATATGGGAAATTCAAGGTTTATTTCCACTACCTTCTAGATAACTCAAAGAGCGTTGGAAATTTTAAGATTAGCAATCCTAAAACTGTAAGAGATTGCGTAAAATAACTCTTTTATTCTAAATGGAATTTTTAATAAGCAACTACATTACTGCTTTTTTTATTTTTTTAGGGGCAGTCCTTTATTCTTCAGTTGGACATGGAGGGGCATCATCTTATATCGCCATTATGGCCTTTATGGGGTCACCAATATCATCTATTAAGCCCATTGGGTTAATTCTAAATATTATTGTATCTTCTGTAAGTAGCTATCGCTTTATTAGACATAAATTATTTAATATTAAAGTATTCTTACCTGTAGCTCTAGGATCAATTCCTGCTGCATTTATGGGCGGTTATATTAACCTCCCAGCAACCATTTATCGACCTCTGGTTGGTTTAATTCTGATTGCTGGAGGGTTACAATTTTTATTTAATATATTTCGTTATTCTGGAGCTATTAATAATGAAGTTAATCCATTGGTTGGATTTCTTGCAGGATTATTGATTGGATTTATTTCCGGTTTAACTGGAACAGGTGGGGGAATATTCTTATCTCCTTTAATTGTTTTTCTTGGATGGACTAGCGTGAAGGGGGCATCGGGAACAGCGGCTTTATTTATCTTATTTAATTCTATTGCAGGATTATTAGGCAATTATTCTTTGGTTAAATTTCTACCCCAAGAAATTTATTTATACTCAGCAGCAGTTATATTGGGTGTCCTTATCGGAACCCAATTAGGAATTAAATATTTAATGGAAGAGGGCGTAAAAAAAACATTAGGTGTAGTATTGATTATTGCAGGTATTAAATTTATTTTAACGTAAAGGAAGTATGTTGGTTATAAAGAAATCAAGCAGACAGTTTTTTTGGTTATTTATTATTATAGGTTTTTTCTTAGCAATTTTTTTATGGTTGAATGAATTTTTTTCCCATCAAATCTTTACCGAAGAGCTAGCTCGTCAGGTTAGTTTATGTTCGGAATCCTCGAGGCGGTGTGTCATTAATCAGCTTTTAAGTCTTTCTCCAGAGAGATTAAATGCCAATCAAGCAAAAATTATCGAGCTAGACTCATTAGTTAATAGTTACAATCAAGGACTATTTAAGACATTAAAGATTTTTATTATCTTTATTATGATTGGCTGTCTACCAGCCATTAAAGATTTTTATTATGAGATTCGGTCATACTTAAATCTAAAGCGTTAACCTTAAATCTTAAATACTATCTTCTCTAGAGAAAAGGTTTCACCCTTTGAGTCAGTTACTAGAACTGACAATTTTCCAGACCTTTTTGCTGGGAAATTAAATTTAATATATGGGTCTTGGCTTACACTGATTCCACTTTTAACAATTAGAATATTCTCCCCGTTAAAACTAAAGGCAACATCATTAACGTACCATTCTGGAACATACCAACCATTGATTGAATCTTTCATCAGCCCAGTAAAATTAGGATGCTTAATTCGAGTTATTACGTAACGATCTTTTGTTGATTTAAGAAGTATTTTACCTAAATCTGCCGTATGTTGTGGGTCTGCTGAATCCATATAACCACTGCACCCGCCAGAAGCTCTAATTGCAACCTTACTCATATACAACTTGCCGTCAGTAGATTCACCAATAACTCTCACAAAGGAATCTGTTTCCATTCTAATTCTCGTGGATAAATCAAGCGATTGTGTTGTTTTTGTTAATTGATAGGTAGCTGCATGTTGAACTGGATTGCCATCAATTATTAAAAATATCTGTTTTATTTCAATACCTTCTTTAGCGGCTAATTTAATGTTTACTGGAACTTGAGCTCCACTTGAAGCTCTCTTAGGACCTAATATTCTAATAAAATCAGCCTCAATAATTTCCTTGTCATCAAACATTCTTTCATGGATATATGGCCAGAGCTCAGGATTTGGAGCAGCCTTACCACTCAGTGATAAACAAACAAAGACACTAAAAACTAATACTTTGATGAGTAATATATTTTTTAAATTAATATTCATACTTTCAATTTACACTCATTAAATTAAATGTCTATAGGAACCCACACATAGATGATACTCACTTTTATAATGTTTTTATAGTCATCACTTTTCTTTTAATGCCAACACACCTTTTTGCTGATAAATTGATTAAGGATGCTACGGAGGGAAAGCCTCATGCCCAATATTTACTTGGGCAAGATTTTTTAGGTAAGAATGATAATATGGCTCTTAATCATCTATTAATTGCTTCGACACAAGGACATCTCAAGAGTATTTTGATTATTAGAGTCCCTAAATAAGAGTAAGCCTAAGTTAGCTAATTACAAGACCGTGCTATCCAAGCAATGGTAATTACATATCTATAAAAGGCGAGCTATCTGATGCAAACAAAAAAGAGCTTCGTAATAATGGAAATACAGGCGACATAACCACTCAGTTTTTCATGTGGATTTATTATGTAAATAACCATAGGAATTCAGAAGTCAGAAGTCAGAAGTCAGAAGTCAGAAGTCAGAAGTCAGAAGTCAGAAGTCAGAAGTCAGAAGCTTACACCTGGTTAAAGCAAGCAGCTGGTAATAATCACCCAGAAGTAATTATTTGCTTTGGGGCTTTTATATCATTTCGGCTATATCGTGCCAGAAGAAAAATCGAAAGCTACTCGTTTTTTTAAAAAAGCTAAAGGTCTGGGCTCTGATCTTTTTGTCGACCTCCTGAGACACGTTAAATAAGTCAGTTGACAGTTTGATATAAACTTGTCACAGTAATAGCAAGGAAACGAACTATCGTATTCTTAAGTACGCTTTAAATTCGTAAATAAGTATGATGCAATTTTATTAGGAGGAAATAAGATGAAGCAAATATTACCGGCAATTTTTATAGCAATTTTTCTTGGTGGGTGCTCTGCTACCCCTGAAGCTGAAGTACCGTTCCATCCAACAGATAGTGCTGCCCTTAGTAATCAAGGTGGTAAGGGTGAAACAGGCGATGGATCTGAAGTTGATTTTGGTTTAGATGATCCTGAAGTAGTACCGTTCCATCCAACAGATAGTGGTGCCCTTAGTAATCAAGGTGGCAAGGGTGAAACAGGAGACGGGTCGGAAGTTGACTTAATGAGTAACCAGTAATAGTTAAAATTTCTGTATCTACTTATGATGTAATAAAATAATGGGCTGAATAAATTTTAAATCAACCCATTTTTTATTGCCGAAATATTTTAAACCCTCTCATGATTTTACTTAGTCTAAGTTCATGTTCATCTTCATAGTAAAAATATTCCATTAGATCTAATATAGATTTGTAAATCTCAAGTTGAACCTTTGCAATTATTCGTAATTGCATCTTCTTCGAACTGGTTTATGTTATTAAATTTTATTAACATAAACAAGGAGAAATACTATGTGGACACAACCTCAAGCAACTGAAATGCGTTTTGGTTTTGAAGTAACTATGTACGTTTGTAATCGCTAATTTCATATGAAACTTAGTAGTTATAA
>Ga0209710_1001508_pt1 | contig 17684 bp, 16 predicted proteins | sample ArcticOcean_MG_C_5_FD_187436 | JGI IMG/M metagenome (GOLD analysis project Ga0209710, IMG submission 187436) | Marine microbial communities from western Arctic Ocean - ArcticOcean_MG_CB4_138 (SPAdes) (version 2) | ecosystem: Environmental > Aquatic > Marine > Oceanic | place: Arctic Ocean...
GCAGCTTCACCTTCTGGACAAGGTAATGCTGGCGGTAATGGAAGTGGATCATATACTACTGGAGCTGGCGGTGGTGGTGCTGGTGCGGCTGGTGCTAACTCATCAGGGGAAAATTCTCCGAGTGTTGGTGGTGCTGGACTTTCCTCTTCCATTAACGGATCGGCTGTAACACGCGCTGGTGGCGGTGGTGGTGGTAAAAATGGTGGTGCAGGAGGCTCTGGGGGAGGTGGTGCAGGAGGCACAACTGGTTCCAATGCTGGTGTTGCTGGTACTGCTAATACAGGTGGTGGAGGCGGTGGCGGTACTAATGTGACTTATTATGCTGGTGGTGCTGGTGGTTCTGGCATCGTAATCGTGAGGTACGCAGTATGAGTCATTTTGCAAAACTAAATAACAATGTAGTCACGGACGTTATCGTATCTGAACAAGACTTTATTAACTCAGGTGCAGTAGGTGATTCATTCTTATGGGTACAGACTTCTTATAATGGCAACTTTAGAAAGAACTACGCGTCTGTAGGTGGTACATACGACAAAGCTAAAGATGCTTTTATTGCATTAAAGCCCTACCCATCTTGGGTATTAGTTGAAGACACTTGCCAATGGGAAGCACCCACAGCTATGCCCGATGATGGAAAAGCATACAAGTGGGATGAAGATACAACAGCTTGGGTGGAGAATGTATGACCATAGAGTACAGGGGTGAAACCTTCTCTGGCTACAACAAGCCAAAGCGTACTCCTAAGCATCCTACAAAGTCGCACGTAGTACTCGCCAAAGAAGGATCTGAAATTAAGATGATACGCTTTGGTGAGCAAGGTGCCTCCACTGCAGGTAAACCAAAGGCAGGTGAGTCAGATAAGATGAAAGCCAAGCGTAAGTCATTCAAGGCTAGGCATGGTAAGAACATTGCTAAGGGCAAAATGTCTGCGGCATATTGGGCTAACAGGGAAAAATGGTGATGTACGCTGTAATAGTGGCTACAATGATAGCTAGTTCTCAAGTACCTAAGATACCTGTACTAGTAGCTAGTTACAGAACTCTCACTGAGTGCAGGACAGAGCTTGTTAAAGTATCAAAGTTACAAGGGTATGAACTTATTGTAAGTCCTACACTGAGTTATTCAGTAGCCAAGGTAACACCAGAAAAAACTACTACAGCTTTTTGTGTTAAAGATATAAGAAATATTTAAAAGGTAGATTACTATGGGATTGTATTCAAACATTCACGCTAAGAAGAAACGTATTGCAGCAGGATCTGGAGAGACTATGCGTAAAGTAGGTGCTAAAGGCGCACCTACAGCTAAGAACTTTAAAGCTGCAGCAAAGACAGCAAAGAAAAAGAAATAAAGGAAGACTACTATGAAGAAAGGTTATCACAAAATGCCAGATGGAACTATGATGAAAGATTCAGCTATGGGTAAGTCCTCTGGATATAATCATGGTGGTATGGCTAAGAAAGCTAAAGGCTATATGTCTGGTGGTATGGCTAAGAAGACTATGGGTTATGCCAAAGGTGGCATGGTAAACTGTGGCGCATCTATGAAGCCTACACAAAAGTCTAAGTAGTGTGGTCAAGTCCTTTAGAACTATACCCAGTTCATGTATCACCTGATGTATCTCCTGCAGGTCATAGACCTCTTATTGAACCTCAAACTCACACAGTAAATGCAGAGTACCTCGTAGTGCAACCATCTAGGGAGCCTTATGGGATTCCCCAAGAATACACAAGGAGGGTATGGATATGTTAGCGGAACTAGCCATTGCGAATGCTGCCTTTCAAGTTATTAAACAGACTCTATCTAATGGCAAAGAGATAGCAGATGCTGGTTCAGCTTTAACCAAGTACTTTAGCGCAAGTCAATCTATCCAGCAGAAAGCTAAGATGGGTACAGGAGATGTACTAGCAGCTTACCAAGCAAAGCAAGCGATAGAGAGGCAAGAAAAAGAACTAGAGTTTATGTTAAATAAACAAGGACTTCTTGGGTACTACAAGTATCAGCAATTCAGAGATGAGTTTTTTAAGAAGCAAAAAGCAGAAGCAGCAAAACAAAGAGTAAGAAACAAAAAGATAAAGAGTAATGTAGAAACAGGTTTTTTAGTAACGCTACTAACTATGCTTTTTATAGCTGCATTTGTCGGTGTGTTAATTTATATAAAAGGGACTTTGTAAAATGGCTGAACATAAGTTAACACAAGAAGAGAAGAATGAGATAGCGGAACTGGCTGCTGATAAAGCCTATGATCGTTTCTATCTTGCTGTAGGTAAATCTGTAACTAAGAAACTTATGTGGATAATCGGTGCAGGTGCTGCAGCTATTTGGTTATTCATGGAAGGTGGTATGTTTAAATGACACTGTGCAGAATCTGTGGATCGTATGATGTTGCATCAGGACATAAAGTTTGTAGACAGTGTAGTAAAAAGAAATAGGGGATAAGCAATGGGCTTTAAGCTAGGTAAAAACAGTATCAACAATTTGGCAGGTGTAGATGGAAGACTTATTGCAATTGCGGATCTCGCTATTGAACTTACTAATATTGATTTCGGTGTGCCTAGCACTGGTGGCTTACGAACCGAAGCAGACCAGGCCAAGTTGTTTGCAGATGGAGTGTCCAAAGCAGATGGGGTGAACAACAAGTCGTATCATCAGTCTGGTAAAGCAATGGATGTGTATGCCTACGTTGATGGTAAAGCTTCATGGGATAAGTTACACCTAGCTGTTATAGCATCTGCAATGTTACAGGCATCATCCCAGTTAGGCTATAAGCTTAAATGGGGAGGCTTATGGAAGTCATGGCAGGATTACCCTCACTTTGAGATCAAGGATTAATTATGGGCTGGTTAAGTTTCTTAAACCCAATTGCAGGTCTAGGCAAGACTTATCTTGAAGGTAAGAACAATGTTGCTAAGGCTAAGTCAGCAGCAGCTATCATAGGCATTGAAGCAGATGCAGATGTTAAGGTTGCCAGTGCTAAGGCAGCACACAAGTTAGCAGACAATGGACAGACTCAAGACTACAACCTTGACTACATTGCTATGCAGCAGATGGACAAGAGTTATGTTGATGACATAATGATTGCTCTACTATTAGTACCAATAGCAGCATCCTTCTTAGGCTACCAAGCAGAGATAACAGCAGCATTTGAATCCTTTGCATCTATGCCAGAGTGGTATCAGTACCTAATTATTGGTATCTACGTAGTTAAGTTTGGCCTACGTGGGTTACTTACAAAGCTAGTATCAGGGCAGTTAGGTGGTATTAAACTAAAATAGTGTTGACATATCTTAATCTATATGCTACCCTAGTGAAACCCCCACCCCCCGTGATACATATAGAATATATACTATAAGGTTACCACACTCTCAGTGTCTACTTCCCTTCCTAATCAATACAATCAATAAGAGAGTCTATATATATGTCTCAAGAACAAAGAGAATTTAAAGGTTACAATGAAGACCAGATGAAGCGTATAGCTTCTAAGTTGGGACATACGGGTGGCTTAGATACATTTGATACTTACCTAACTTCTAACCAGAATGCATTCGCTCAGTACAATACTCTGAAAGATAACATTAAGAAGATGTACGCTGGTGGATATGTAAATAAGTATGCTGAGGGTGGTACTGTAACTAACCAACCTTCTGCACCTATTGCTGGTGGATATGTACCCCCTGCTCAAGATACTAAGAATAAATCTCTTGGTGATCTAGTAGCAGGACGAGCCATAGCACCAGGCCTACCCACTGGCACTGCTACAATGGCAATGTCTACACCTATTACTGCTGGTCAGCAGGTTAATGCTGAATCAAGTCAACTAGGTATTATGGCTGCTACTCCTACTACACAAGCCGCTACAACACAGGCAGTGGCACCAGCAACTACAGCAGCACCTCAGGTAACTACTGCAACTGTAGCACCTGTGAAACCTACAGTGGCTGCTCAGGGTGCAGTAAGCACTGACGCACAGGTTCAAGCACAGACTCAAAGTACTACCAGCGTAGGCCAGATAGATGCAGCACAGGGTACTTCCTCACAGGTAGAAGGTTCTCCAACTCGTACTATTGAAGGTGGCGAGTTAGTTAATCCTGTTGCAGATGCACAGAAGGCAGCAGCATTCACTGAACAGATTGCAGCAGCACAAGCAGACCCATCAGCTAAGGCTACTGTACAAGGTCAGCTTGCTACATTAATGACTTCCTTTGACGAGGGCAAGACCCCAGCATGGGCAGCAGGGGCTATGCGTAACGTGACTGCACAAATGGCTGCCCGTGGTATTGGTTCATCTAGCATGGCAGGTCAGGCACTCATACAGACAGCCCTAGAGAATGCTTTGCCCATTGCTACCGCAGATGCACAGACATTTGCTTCCTTTGAAATGACTAACCTTAATAACAGCCAACAACGTGCTATGTTATCTGCACAGCAACGTGCTACTTTTATGGGTCAAGAGTTTGATCAGTCATTTCAATCCAGAGTACTTAATTCAAATAAGATTAGTGAGGTAGCTAACCTACGATTCTCTGCAGAACAAAGCATTGCACTTGAGAACTCACAGGCAGCTAACACTATGAGGCTGAGTAACCTGTCCAACAAGCAAGCTATTGTTATGGCTGCAGCATCTACGATGTCACAGTTAGAGACTGCCAGTTTGAATAATCGGCAGCAATCTGCACAACAGAATGCTCAGTCTTTTCTTGATATGGACATGACTAACATAACTGCAGCACAGCAAGCTACTATGTTTGATTCACAGTCTCGCGTACAGTCTATGCTAACAGATGCGGCAGCAGAGAATGCCTCCAAGCAATTCAATGCTACATCTCAGCAGCAGACAGATCAGTTCTTCTCTAACCTTAAGTCTAACGTGTCACAGTTCAATGCTACACAGCTTAACGCACAGTCACAGTTTAATGCAGGAGAAGGTAACGCAATAGCTAAGTTTAACACTGAGGTTGCTAACCAGCGTGATCAGTTCAATGCACAGAATCGCATAGTAATAGATCAGTCTAATGCACAGTGGCGTAGGAACATTGCCACAGCAGACACAGCAGCTATTAACCGATCCAATGAAGTCAACGCTAAGGCTCTACTAGACATGTCTAACAGTGCTTACAATGACCTATGGCAGGACTACAAAGATAAGTCTGAGTGGGCATGGACAAGCGCAGAGAGTGGAAGAGATAGATTCTCTAAGATGGCTATACAGCAAATGACTAATGATACTAGTGTAACTGTTGCTCAGATTGAAGCAGACTATCAAACTTCTGTCCAAGCAGGTAAAGGTCTTGCTCAACTATTCTTAGGCAATACTGCTGGTAGTTTCATGGATGGAATCCTAAACGGATAATGGAGAGTACACAATGAGCGCACAGATACTAAAAGCTATGCAAGCAAATGAAATGCATATACGTAAGGGTGAGTCTGCTATACCTACTACCCCTAAGGGTGGACTACTAAGTCGAACAGGTAGCCCTTCTAAATCCGATGTGAACACTCCCAATAATATAGCCTCTTACGTTAAACAGATAAGAGCAGCGAGGAATAAATATGCCTGATGCATCTTCCGAGTTTCTTGATGCTCCAATTCCTGGACAATCATTAACCACCGAACCAAAGAGCCGACCTTGGGAACAGCCACCTAAGTATACTACTGCAGAAGAGGCACTGGATTTCTATGTACCTAGATTGTCTGATCCTGAGATGGCAGCACCTATGGTGGATGTTATGGAGCAGGGTACAACTGTAGTTGCTGTGGCAGAGATGATACAGTCTTCTGGCGTAATGCAGGGTCTTCACTCCGTTGATGTGGGATTGATTATTGCTCCTGTTATTGTAGAACTATTAATAACCCAAGCTGATCTAGCGGAGATTGAGTACAAAGTAGGAACAGAAAAGTCTGACATACCTGACTCGTCCCTAGTACGTAAGGCAGTAGACACGGCTAGTGAAGACTACTTTGATATGGGCGTAGAGCCTATGGAAGAAGAAATAATGGAGGAAGCACCTGAGGTGCAGCCAGAAGGAATCATGAGTAGGAGGGAGGTGTAATGGGATTTAACTTTGGCGCATTTGCAGCAGGTGCCGTTAGCGGTGCTGGCGAGATCATGGAAAAGCAGCATAAGGAAACGAAAGATAGCATAGACTCCAACATGAAGTTTGCTTATGAGCAGGGTCTTCCCTTTCATCGAAAAAGGCAGGAGCGTTTGAGAAAGCTCACAGGCATGGCTAGTGATGTAGCCAGCTTAGGGCTTAATGCAGATCAAGTAAATGCTGTTATGGGACAAAGTGAAACTCAGATACAAAAGTTTATTGATTCATCTATAGCACAGAAACAAAGAGTTCCTACTTTTGATCCAGCTACTCAGGTTGACATGGCAGCAGGAGGCACTATTACTCCTTGGGAAGATGTACAAATGGGTAGTATAGATTTACCCTCTATTAAAGTAGCAACTCCACCTGCTCACAAATCTATATTCGCAAGTATGTTTGGAGGAAAATCTTCAGATAGAGGATTTGAAAGTTTACGCGATAGAGCAGAGAAGCAAATGACTTCAGTGACAGGCACTGGATACAATCAAGTGGCTGCTGCTGCACAGGGTGCTTACACGTATGGGCCTCGCACAGATGCTACCATTAATTTAGTAAATAGTACTGCGTCTACTCAGGCTGAGATGAATGCCATTTCATTAGCCAATATGAGAAAACTAGGCTCTACTACAGTAGATGCACAGATATTTTCTTTACAACGGGCTAGAACTGATGCAGAAAGGTCTGATCGTTTGCAGCCATTATTGGATAAAAAGAATGAATTAGAGATGCTCGTAACTAATGAAAAAATTAAAACTAATGTAGACATAAAAATAATAGAGAGTCAATTAGCAGAAATAGAATACAAAACTAAAGTACGTCAATATGGGCAAACACCTGAGCAAGGGCTTTACATTACACAACATGCAATATTAGAAGAGCAACTTTCAAAAGATCCAGACCCAGTTAAGTTAGAAGCTTTAATAAAAACTAGATCCTTTATTGAAGTAGCCCTAGCAGAACAAGCAGCAAGAGAGGTAAATTCATCTGCAACAGTTTCTTTTGGTCAATACAATACACACTTTGCTACTACATGGGCAAGACTATTAACTAGTACAGTTAGTGATGATAATCTATGGGTAACTAATGAGCAGACAGGTCTTACTGATTTTGACTACAGCAAGAAGCAAGCAGTGCATTATAAGAAAGCTGCAATGCAAAAAGCTATGACTCAGATGATTGACAATGCCAGAAAAACAGGAGAACCTGTCAGTGGGCATTTTAAAAATTGGCTAGGACTACACGCAGATTTATATAAAGGGGACGTAGAAGCTTTAACAAGTTCTGCCATGCTACCTAAAGATGCGTCTAGCATACAGCCTGATGTTACCTATGCGTTCCGAGATGTTGCGGATATACCTGAGGGAGCCACAGTGGTAAGAAAGGATGGAAAGAAATGGGGGTGGAGTCTGCAAACTCCTACAGGTAATGTTGTTGTAAAAGATGTAGTTATTTTTGGAACTGCCAAGGGTTCTTCTATTATAGAACGTATTGCTAATAACAAAGAAAAGAATTTAGCTCTTAAAGAAGCAGATATAAAGAGAACTACAGCTAATCAATCTCTTACAGCTATAGATACTGCAGACGAGACGGAGGCTCTAAGGGCCGAATTTCTTAATCCAACTACTCTTACTCCTACTTCTACAAAACGATTTGGTAGAAGTGGACAATCAAGTAGTAGCGTAGACATAGATAATGTTAAACCAGGCGTATTAGATGCATCATTTGCGTCAGTGCAAGCTGGTATTGATCAGCTAAATGAGTATAAAAAACAAGCTAAAATTAATCAAGCAGGAATTACATCAGGTGTTCGGAATCAACTTGATACCCTACATAATAAACTATTTAAACAATTTAACAAAGGAACTTATGATCCCCTAACTGTACAGGCAGAACTAGATTATTTAATAGATAATGGCATAAGCGAAAAAAGAATGATGAAAGCTTTAGGATGGAAGAACTCACTAAGTGCCGCAGTTAAATAAGGAGATTCTATTATGGCAGAGATTGACACTGAAGGTGCCTATGATTTTGGTGAAGAAGATGGTGCAGTATATGATACCTATAGTAAGGGTGGAAATGAAATATTATTTGGCAAAGACGCAGTAGACAATGATGCTGCTTATGATTTTGGAGAAGAGTATTCTTCAGATACTGCTCCTATAGCTTCTAGTTCTTTTACTGCAAGTGACATAGGGGAGTTAGATAATGATACCGCCTATGACTTTGGTGATGTAGAGTCTTATGATACCCCTAGTCCTATTGTATCAGAGACAGATACTATGCTGGCTACATCTACCCGTACTCCTGTAGCCTCTAAAGATGAAGTAGATAAAAATTTCTTTATGAGTAGAAATGCTCAGACTAGTATTGGCATGTTTATGAAGGGCCGCTATGGTAAGTCTGGTATTAAACAAGATGATGAAACCTCAGAGGAATACGCTGAGAGGTTCTTTACTAAAATGCGATGGATGCAAAATAACCTTGCATCTACAGGCATGGGGCTGTCTTGGTTAAGTGGGGCAGATGAAAAGACTAAGCAAAACTTTGGACTTTTGTACACACAGTTTAATAATATGCCAGCGTTCTACGAGGAAGGTGGTGGTAATGCTTTTGATGGCGTTGTAGACAGTGTATTATCTGTTGTTTTAGATCCAGCAAACGTAGCTACACTAGGTATTGCTACAGGATTTAAGATATTAGGCGGTAGAATTGCTGCTCAGACTTTATTAAGTAGGGCCATCAAAAATAATGCGGGTCGTATTGCAGGTGCTGCAAGTGTTGAAGGTATCTTAGGTGCTATGCAAGCTGGAAATTTACAGTCATTAGAAATAAAAGCAAACTTACGTACTGAAAAAGATTGGGAAAACATATTAGCTATGGGTGCCTTATCTGCTGGCACTGCAGGTCTTATTAATGTAGGTATGTTTGCACACGGATTAAAGCAGGATACGTATAAACAAAAGATAGCAGCAGAAATAGATGCTAAACGAGAGGCATTTATAAAAAGTGGAGGGGATGTAAGTAAAGGGAGTGCAGCTAGGAAGGCAGGGCAAGAAAGAGTGTATGATGAAAATGTACCACTCAATGAGCAGCTACAAGATGTAGCAACTATATTTGATGATGCGTATGACATTAACTTAAACAATGCATCCGACCCACGAACTAGAATAACAGTACAGAATCTCGAAGATTCTAAATTAATCGTAGCTGAACTAGCAAACATAATACCTAGCCTAGCACCCCGTGTTGGAGAAAGGGTAACCACAGCACTACATAGGGTTTTCTATTCACTACACAATGCTGATGATGCACTACTTAAAGAGATAGATGATGCAATTATTGATGGTGGTCTGGCCCAAGGATCACGATCAATGGGTTTTGATGAAGCTATGGGTAGGCTTAACCAAGAACTAAAAGATATGGATATTAATCCTGCTATGTTTGGTGCAATTGCAGATGTAGATGTATCTACTGGTGCAAAGCTTATGAACATGCAGAGCCAGTTAGCCAAGATACAAAACAAGATAGATGGAGGTGCTAGTCAGGCCGCTAGTTCTGCTTCAGATGTAGCCAAGAGAGAGGATATACTCAATGCTTCATGGGCAGCTAGGGTCTTAAATGCTGGCTATGATAATCTAAAGAAAGCTGACCGCATACGAAGAGCCATAATGACTTCTCAACCAGCTACTATGGCACGTAACGTAATATCAGGAACTGCTGCGGTGTCTATGCATGTTGCCAGTAGGTTTTTAAGAAACTCCTACGCTGCTATGGGAGACACTGCAAAAGCGTTAGGTGGGATTGATGGAGCAGCACCCTCTTTCCGTGGAACATACGAGGGGGGAGTACATATAGTAAAAGATGCATTCTCTATGGTAGGGGACATATTTAATCATGGTCAGAACCGAGAGCTAGTTGATCTAGTGTTAGGCGACCATGCGATACTACACCATCAACTACTCCGTACTACACAGGAAGCAGGGTTAAACAGCCTTCCAAAGTCCGTACTTATGCTTAACTCACTAAACATTGCACAGGATCAATTCCTGCGTACTGGTGTGTTCATGAATAGTGTTAAGAGGCAGATGAAAGACCTTGAAGGTATAGATGATCTCACTGAGCATTTAGCTAGAGGTAATGGTATTAATTCAAGAATTGCTGAGAAGGCAGTAGAGGAAGCTCTTGCTATAACTTTTGCTAATAAGCCTAAGCAGGGATTAGCTAAACACTTCATAGAGTTGGTGGAGAAATTACCCTTTGCCCCTGTTGTAGGTACAGGAGCATTTCCTTTCGCACGATTTATGGCTAATGCTATGAGTTTTCAGTTTAGATACTCACCTCTTAATGCACTTGGCGCCATACAAACTGGAGTTGCTGCTAGATCCTTAAGAAATAAGTCTATTGCCAGTGGAGGTAAAGAGGGTTCGGGTTGGCAAAGACATACAGAAGAGGCTTATAGACAATTCAATGATGCTACAGTAGGCACTGCTGCAATAGCGGCTGCAATATGGTATAGGTCTGACAAACAAGATACTACCACGTATGATGAAATATTAAATGAGGATGGTAGCACTATGGGTATAGGTGCAGTATTCCCTTTACCTTTCTACCTTATGTTAGGCGATCTGTATGTTAAATTTGGAACTCCCAGATGGAACGATGTTAATATACCCGATATAATGCAAGCAACTACAGGCTATCAAGCTAGTGCTTCTGGAGTTAACTATTTCTTAGAAAACTTTAAGAATGTTATGTCAGACAATGGTATTGGTGTAGATGGCAATGTATCTAGTGAGAAGTTTTCAGAAGCCTTTGGAAAATATACAGGCGAGATAGCAGGTCAGTACTTTACTCCTTTAAAGGTAGTTAGAGATGTACTGGCTGCATTTGATGAAGAACAAAATCTTAAACGTGACGCTAACCTTACTATATCTAAAGGGTGGGATAGAACATTGGATGCCTTTGTTAATAAGGCAACATCTAATCTGCCGTATCAATTACAGGAAGCGTACTCAACTATGAGAGGGGGAGATGGTTCTGCACTACCTGCACAGCAAGATGCAGTAAGGGAAGCGGATCAATATAATATAGCACCTGCCCTAACACAAATAACAGGCATGAAGATAACTCCAGCCCGTAATGAGGTTCAAAATGAGTTACTTACTAAAGGCTTTAAGCCGTACTTAATGCTGTCTCCTACGGGAGATAAACAGGCAGACGCTATGATACGTAAACATATGCCTTCTTTTATAGATTCTATTATGGTTCCCGTTATAAACTCAAATGCCTATAAAAATATGACAGAGATAGGGCAGAAGAACTTATTAAGTGAAGCAAAGAAAAAAGTTATTAAGTACGCTAAGATTAAAGCACAAGAAGACTTTTCACAAGCCCGTAAGAAACAAGGTTATAGCCCTGCTGATAGAGCTAAGTGGTCACGCATACCTAAAAGTAAACAGCGTGAAGTCAATGAACGATACATGGCTATGTATGGAACTAATATTGAAAGTGCAAATGCCTACATAAAGGGTGTCCAATTAGCAAAAACTTTACCAGGACTATAACATATGAGCATATTTACTGGAGTACCTGATATAGCAGCAGATTTAATATCGGGAACCTTTGGCCCTATCGGTGCCGCAGCAGCATCCCTTGCAGAGCAGACCTTCACTGACAATACAGTTGAGGAAATGAAGGCTAACAACGAGAGATACAACGAAGCTTTAAACTACAGTCCAAGAACTGATATGGGCAAGGCAGTTAACAAGGGTGCTATGGAGGCCATAGGTGAGGGTACTGCTGCCGTAGTAAACTACTACAATGAGAATGAAGAAAAGATACCCGATGTGGTTAAGAGTTCTGTGGGTGCTGTTGCTGACACTTGGAATGACTTAGATGAATCTACACGATTTGCTTTGGGTAACCTTGCCACAGTGGGTGAGGTTGTGCCTATAGGTAAAGCAGCCAGTATGCTCAGACGAGGTAGCAAGTTAGCACCAGAGGATATAATGCCAGATGGGGTGCCTACTAAAGATCCTATGCAACCTGCCCCTGAGTTACAGCAAAACTCTGCACTACGTTTACCTGCTGAACGTGCAGCTATGACACCTAACGTGGATGAACTTGGATATACCTCAGGTATTGAAGAGGGAATCATAGCAATGATCAATGACCCCAAAGTACCTGACAACGTAAGTGCTAAACAGTTAATGGACTTGCTCAAGAAGAGGGGAGTTAAGGATGATGAGATTGAGTGGAGTACCTTTAGTGATTACGTAGGCACGTTAGGTAAGCAGCAGATACCCCTTGATGAAGCACTAAGGCAAGCAAAGGCTAGAGCTATATCCTTGGAGGTTGTAGAGTTAAAGGCTATAGATGAAGTAGTACACCCTGATTACAGCCCCGTTGGTGGAACTAATTACAAAGAACTCCTATTCAAATTTGATACAGCCGAAGAGTTGATGGAAGAAAGAAAATCTTTACGAGTTGATAAGGATGCACTTAAATCCCAACTTAAAAGTTTAAATGATAAGAGAGTCCAGAGAGAACAAGAAATTAAAATGTCTATGTTTGATAAAACTCTCAAGGGTACTATGACAGATAAGTACGCTGTTCGTAGTGCTGTACGAGATGAAATGCCACAGTCTGAAAAAGAACTCAAGCTAGATTCAGAGCTAGAGGACATAACAGACAGAATCATGGACGTAAGAGCTAAAATTGAGAGTGCTACTTTTAGAGATGGGCATTGGACTAGTGTAGGTCAAAAGTACCCCACTCCTAATGTTATATTTCATGCCCGTGTGACTGACAGAGAAATTGCTGGTGGTAAAAGTCTAGCTATAGACGAGATTCAATCGGATTGGCACCAAGGTAAAGGTAAGGTGAAGAATCGTCCTTACTATAAGTTACCCGAAGATAAGCTTAAGCCTTATATACAGAATCAAATTAAGCAGCAACAAATAGCCTACAATAAAGCTGCAAAAAACTACGATAAGAGTAGAGAAGATAATGTAGAACTGCACAAATCTACTCAAGGGAGTTACTCTGCTGAATTTGGTAAAAAAGATTACAAGGGTTTGTACGGAATTAAAGCATATAAGGCCATTGCAGATGACAGGAATAAAATAAAGGCAGACACCGAAAGATTTAAAAAAGAACTCAATGATTCTAGTGCAGAATTAGATAATCATATAAGGGAATTATACACGCTAGATACTTGGGGGTATGATTCTTTCACTAAAGACCTACGACCTAATGCTCCCTTAAAGAATAAAGATAAGTGGATGGAAGCCTCCCTTAACGCTATGATATTTAAAGCGGTAAAAGAGGGGTATGATTCTATATCTTTTCCTAATGGTAAAACTAACTCCGCTTTGTATGATGGATTAGAAGGAAGCAGCAAAGAAACACTAGAGAAGATGTATGACACTACAGTACCTAACATGCTTAGGAAAATGACATCTAAGCTAGACCCTGATGCTGTGCTAGTACGTGGTAAGCATTCTTCTGAGAGTAACCCTCAGCTTACTCGTATGCAAAGTATAGAAGATGATATTTATGGTGAACAAGAATGGGACGAGTTCTTAGGTGATGGTGAAATTGTTGATGGAGATTTATATGATAGGTATGGAGACTTAGTAGAGCGTGATATAAACAGACGAGATTTTAACAGGGAGCATGGCTTCTTAACCGATCAGCCTATAGAACTTCAGTATGAAGATTACATGCATCAGGGTGGGGCAAATAGAATGTCCTTTGAAGAGTACAAAAAAACAAACACTAAAGACGAAGTTAACTCAGCCTACTCACACATAAAGATCACACCTAGAATGAGAGAGGCTGTACTCAAGGGTAAGCCCCTGTTCTTAGCTGAGGGTGGCTATGTAAGTGGTGCTGCTGATGCTGTTAGTGGTGCTGTCGATGTAGCTACTGACTTCTTATCAGGAACCTTTGGGCCTATCGGTGCTGCTGGTGCTTCACTAGCGGAGCAAGCATTCACGGATAACACTGTGGAAGAGATGAAGGCCAACAACGAGAAGTACAATGACTTCCTAAACTACAAGCCCCGTACACAGATGGGCAGGTCTGCCAACGAGAGCTTCCTTGAAACTATGGGGGAAGGTGCTGAGGCTGTAGTAAATTACTACAATGAGAATGAAGAGAATATACCTGACGTTGTTAAGGACACTGTAGGCTCTGTAGTGGACACATGGAATGATCTTGACGAGTCCACTAGGTTTGCCTTGGGTAACCTTGCTACTGTAGGTGAAGTACTTCCTATGGGTAAGGTTGCAAGTCTAGCCAAGAGAGGCATAAGCAATGCGTCTGACACTCGTAGAATAAATCGCGCTGCATCACAGGTGCCTGATGAAAGTGAGTACTACCCCGTTCAAGATAGATTAAGTGCTATGGGTGCAAGGCAAGAAATGTCCTACATTGAAGGTCAGAAAGGTAGTGCTACTACACAGGTGGCTACAACTGTAGGGTCTTATAAGAAAGCTGTAAAGAAGGCAGAGGATCTTAATCCTAAAGGTAAGACAGTACTAGACTATGGTGCTGGACTAGGGCTAGGAACAGATGCAATGCGTAGTAGTTCTAAGCTTGAAGTAACTAGCTACGAGCCATTCCCCGAAAGATGGAAAGGTGATTCTCCTGTGGACTATACAGACAGTTCACTTATACCTAAGAAGTATGACACTGTTGTTAACTTAAATGTCCTTAACGTATTAGAGCCAGAGCTACGTGATGTTGTAGCAAAAGACATAATGAGTAAGGTAGCTGATGGTGGTGTAGCTATCATAGGTACAAGAGGGTGGAAGGGGGACATTGATGCTACTAAGAAATTCAAAACTACAGATGAACCCCAAGCAATATGGGTAAAGAAATCCTCAGGTGATGTGTATCAAAAGGGCTTTGATGGAGATGAACTTAAAGACTACATGGCTGACCTAGCCCCTAAAGGGTTTAGAGTAGAGCGTGGTAAAGGCATTGCCAACAACACAGTTTATGTATTTAATGATAACAAGCCCCCCAAGATTGACACAGAGATGTCAGAGATTGTGGGATTTGAAGATGGAGTGGCTGGACTAACACGGGATCAGACTGAACAAGCACTGAAGGATCAGCACTATCGGAGGCTAACTCCTGTGGGTGAGATGGATCATAGGGAGAGAGGAACCCATACGTATAGTGCGGGTGCTGCTGAGGGATTATACACATTTGAAATGACTGAGGATACTAGGCAGCTTAGAATAAAGTCCTACGCTAAAAACCTTAAGAACCCTGCCTTCTTCCGTAGGGAAGCCTACACACTAGGTAAAGGTATTAAAAAAACTGAGTCACAAGAACGTAGGATTATGCACCCTGAAGAATTGTTAGGTAAAGTTGGTGTGCCTGTAGTTGGAGATAGATCCATACGTATTACAGGGCCAGACAAAGAGAGCAGGGCTATCGTAGATATTAATGGAGTACCCTTAGACTCAAAGCATATACCCGAAGGTGGTATGGAATACTCCAGAGATTTTGGTGGGTGGGCATCTATGGATGATGCCGCTAAAAAGAAAATAGTTAACTTTGCTCTAGCCCAAGACAAGACTGGTATAGAAGATGTATTAGGTATATATACTGCTATGGGTAGAGAAGCTATTAACTTCTCTGCGGATGCAATAGTACCTATGATTAAACAGCTTAAGGCTATACGTATACCTAAGGAAGATATAAAAGCTTTTGATGATAGAATACGTAAAGGTAGGATTACTACAAACAAAAGGACAGGTAAAGTAACAAGTACAGCAATACCTAATTGGCTAGGGCTAGAACATCCCGATGTTATTAAACAGTTGGAAGGGATAGAAGGTGATCCAAACTTCCCTAGAAAAGGTGCGGGTACTTCCATAAGGAAAGTTGTACTAGCAGAGATGGTGAAGGATGAATGGTACAAGAAAGGATTCCCTGACTACAATGATATTGTGGACACTATGACTGTACCAGAGTTATCTGACTTTAGACAAGGATCTTCAGGGTTAAGCATGTTCAAGCCTGAGTTTAAAAAAGGAAGAGACAGTGATGGTAACCTTATAGAGTCTATCAATAATTCATCTGCTACTAAGTCGGATCATACAAGCTATGGAGCTAATATTCCAGGAAAATACTTTGGTGGATTGTTTGCCTCTGTACCCCCTCATATTATGTACCCTGATACTTTTAAAGAATTGAGCCAGAAAACAAATAAGGCAGGTGACCCATTTCCTTTCCATCAGCAGGTAGGATCTTTAGAAAAGAAACCTACACTATACGAAGTATACACACCAGAGAAGATAGATAACATAATCAAGTATCTAAACGCTACACATGGCACTGACTACAACGAAGGTGGGCTAGTAGAAGAGATGGATAGTATACTGGATTAAACTCCACCCAAAGAAAAGCCCCATTGCCATCACTAGCTTTGGGGCTTTTTAATGCCTACTCCTTAGGCGGTGTCCATCCTTGCTCTATTAAAGCTGCTCTGACTGCCTTGTCTTCTAGCTCTACTATCTTACTACTTAAGGCTTCCTCTATACCATTCATCGTGACACCTGATACTAACTCAAGTGAACCATGATCTTGGTTGAGTGTAGGTCTAACATAAACCTCACCTCTGAACACCCCTGTCTCTTCTGTCATAGTGACAACTCCTTGACAGTACAGTACTGCATTGCAATACCTATGCCACATCTAGGTGATAAACATTTAACACCTCTAAGGGATTTCACATGCACCTCCTGCACACGCTGCCTCACCTGATAGGTCAGTCTCGTCCTCTGCCTCTATCACCTTGGTCAAGTCAATGTCGTTAAGGCTACTCTCTAACATATTGAATCGTTCCTCAGTGATATCCTCAAAGGGTGCCTGTGTGTAAGTACCTCCGTTGTATGGTAGTACAGCAATGCCATTGAAGGTAGCACGATTCTTCCACATCCACTCACCTACGTCAGGCCATTCATCATCCTTAACAGAGATAGTGCAGCTTACGTTGTGTGAGTTCTGACCCTCTCTATGCCCTGTCTGAACCCAATCCGTGTTGAATAGACGTACACGTTCAAGTAGATCCAAAGCATTCTCTGTGCGTAGTATAGAGCCTTCTGGAGCCTTCTGTGGTATCTCTACTACAGCCTGTTGCTCAGGGTTAAAGTACTCGTCCTCTATCAACTCAGGGTGGTGCTTGGCTAGGTGCTGGTAGAGTGCTTCATTCTTTCCTAGTCTCTGCCTACGAATGTAATAATCATTATGCCAAGCATGGATGCCACTACTTGTACCAAGTACGCAACTAGAGGTGCCTGATGGTTTGACAGTAGTACACCTAGCACTGACATTAATATTAAGAAGACCAGCAACACGCTCATTCTCTTCTTTAACAATCTCAGCCGCTTCAGCGAGGTCATAGGATAGTATAACGCCAGAGCCAATTCCAGTTTGACCGACTCCAATAAGTGCGTCACGCTCTGTGGCTTCTTTCCATACATCACGGAGATAGTGGAAGTCAGTGTAGCCAGCTTGGAGCGTACCGATAAGAGCAGCCGCTTTCGATCTTTCATTCAAGTCCTCCTGTGAGG
>Ga0209710_1001512_pt1 | contig 17639 bp, 10 predicted proteins | sample ArcticOcean_MG_C_5_FD_187436 | JGI IMG/M metagenome (GOLD analysis project Ga0209710, IMG submission 187436) | Marine microbial communities from western Arctic Ocean - ArcticOcean_MG_CB4_138 (SPAdes) (version 2) | ecosystem: Environmental > Aquatic > Marine > Oceanic | place: Arctic Ocean...
GTTTTGTCAGCAAAGATGCATTTTTACACATTTGTCGAGAACGCGTGGGTATTAACAAAATGCAACCGATTAATCTCAAAGAGCTACAAGAGCTTCTCTTTGCAATCTCGGCGAAAAATGACATATGAAAGGGTTTGCGCGAAATGTTCGGTTGTTTAGTGTTCTCCTTCGTCGGAATTTTAATCGGAATATTAGTTTTTCATCATGCGGAGGAAGATTGGACGGTTCTCGAATCGGCATATTTCTCAGTTGTCACGCTCACGTCAGTTGGGTTTGGAGACTTTTATCCCGACACGCACGCCGGTTTAGTGTGTTGGTATTTCTGGATCTTCTTTACCTTCGGCGTTATGACTGTGTTTATTGGAGGCGTGAGTTCGTTAATGGAAAAGAATAAAGAGTACCGATCGGCAGTCAGGAAAGTCAGAAAGACGTGCGTTTATTATAACACACGTAGAGATGGCGGTTGGATTGTGCAGAAGCCAAAAGATGTAAAAATATACGTTTGATGTTGGTTGATTATGTTAGTATTGTATTTAGCGCAGTTACAAATCGTTTTGAGTAAAAATATTTCTTCTAAGGTTAGAATGATTCGCGGCGCGAAAATACATTCGGAACACGAAGAAGATGAGAAGAAACTTTATGAAGGAGATTTGACGCAAACTGAAGCGGTGCTCAGTGTTAGAATGATTCGCGGCGCGAAAATCCATTCGGAACACGAAGAAGATGAGAAGAAACTTTATTGAAGCACCCGCTTCAGTTTGCGTCAAATCTCCTTCATAGAAAAAAGGACTTCTCTAATGATATTTATTACGAACGATATTTATTACATTAATTGTCGTGTGGCTACTAGTATATATAATTACTTCTTTGTTTTTGCTCTCTCCTATTACTATTGATTTTGATCTATGTGCTTTTTAACTTCAACTCACGTTCTTTGTTCTTCGCATGAAGCAACGCGAGCTCTCTGACTTTGTCCAACATAGCTCTAGGAATTTCTCTCTTCCTATCACCGCTAGCAGATTTGTTACTAGCACTGTCTCGAACTAATGGCGCTGCCGCCAATGGCAACGTAGCGATGCGAAGCAAATTTCTCCACTTGTCTTTCAAATCAACCGCTGTGCGATGTTCAATTTCGCGATAACCGAGCTTTTTGATGTCAGCCCATTTTCCTCCACCGCACGTGATTACGCCCGTTATCAAAGCTTGCGCCTCCTCCAAACTCCACGGGTTGTGATGCTTCGATCTACGAGGACCACCTTCCGCCGCATTTGTTTCGTTATTGCCTTGTTGCTGGAAACCTTCAGAGACGCCACTCGAAACAGATTTTGAAACAGACTTTGTTGTATCACCACTTCGTACTCCAAACGCCGCACGCTTATTTTGATTATCAGAACCAGACTTACCAACGATACTCGAGAGATTGCGTTTGCCAACCGCTTTATTATCGTTTGATTTCGCTCCATCATCTCCAGTGGATTTCTGTTTTAATGAACTGCCACCAGAAGACTTTTTCGAAGATTCCATCATCCCGCCGTTTTCAACCTTTGCTACCGTGTATTCGCCCAATTCATCAAACATCTTCGCATTCTGCTTCACTTTGCGTTTTACTTCTCCACTATCTGGCGCTTTTGAAACCGCTCGTATGGTAGTTAATTTCGCAAACGACGTTGTCGTGGATTTGCTATTGGTGTTTTTACTAGCTGCTGACACTTTCATACTCTTTTTCACCGCGACGCGGGGGGGCGCAAGTGTCATATTCTTCGGCGGTCGACCTCTTTGTGCGCGTCGACCATTTGTAAGAAGTGTTGTTGTTGTTGTTGTTGTTGTTCCAGCAACATTTCGCGAGTACGGTAACTTTGAACGAACAGGATGATTGTTATTATTTTCACCCAAGTCGTCCTCCAAGTCATCAATCAGTCGTTCTTTATCTTCGTAGTCGGCTTCGTAGACTTCTTCGTCAGAAAGCTCGTTCGAAATATCTACGTCGTCGCTGCCTTCTTCTGATGATCTTCTACGTCTTCGTTCCTCGTGAAACGAAGAGTTGTCCGATTCATTTTTATTATTTCTATTATTTTTATTATTATTATTAGTAGTAGTAGTAGTAGTAGTAGCTTTTTTGTCGTTTATATTAATGTTATTACTTCGTCTTTTGTTCATTGCAGTCGTCGTGGTTGGTTCATACTGTTCGCCTTCGTCGCTGCCGCTCCTTCCTAGTGTCGCCACAGCTCGAGAAGATGGATCGAACCATCTGAATGAATCGTCAGTACCGGGCCTTGCACTCAAGCGTTCGGGTTCGATTTGGAATTGTTGATCATATAACGAATCGTTTATTGTATTCATCTCTTTCCCATTCGTACCAAACTTCTTCGCATTTGTTCCATCGTTCACGTCTAAATTTTCAGGACCCGACTTGTGAAGAACTGCATTTTGTTTTGGTTTAAATAACGCGGCGACTGGCGGAACGAAGAGGTTATCACATCCGAAGAGCAAATTTGCATTCTTCGCTCCCTCTTCGTCGATGATCGTATCTCCACTACTAGTATCTCTACTATTGTCATTGCTTCGTTTTTGTTGTTGTCGTTGCTCACGATTGTTGTCAAAACATTTAATATTATCATTATCACTATCGTCGTTCTCGTCTTCGCTGCTACTGTTTTTATTTTTTTCTTCAGAGTTACAATTATTGTTATCGGCTTCGTTCGCTTTCCTTTTTTTTTTACTATTATTTTCTCCTTCATTTTTTCCACTTCGCTTTAATAAATCGCGTTGTTGTTGTTGTTGTTGTTTCTTCGCCTCAATCACTTCTATTGTTTTCTCTTCATTCGTCAAAGTCACTTTTCTTTTACTTCCAACCAGAAGAACGTTATTTTTAGTAGTACTCTTGCTCTTTGCCTTTCTGCGTCTAGGCGTAGCAATTTGTTGTTTCTCCATATCAAAATCACACAATAAATCCGTTTCATTCATTTCAGCCGCGTTTTCGTTTGTTTCGTTCTCTTTAATCATCAGCATCTTTTCGTTTCCAGTCGTAATTGTTGTATTTCTCTCGCTGTCTACATTTTGTTGATTTGATTTGTCGCTTTCTTCGTTTGACGTGTTGTTGTTATTATTATTATTATTATTGTTTTTGTTGTCATCCTCTCTGTTGTTATTGTTACTTTTCATGTTATCACTACCATCGTTGTTATCTACATCATTTTGCAATAATAGTTTTGATTCGTTCGACGCAGAAATTTTATTTGAACCGCCCGACCCCGAATCTTGTTTTTTTTCAAACGCAGTCACTGCCGCTGCGGAGGTATTAGTATCATTATTATTATTATTATTACCACCACCATCGGTTGATTCGTGACTTCCATTATTCGTGTTATTATTATTATTATTATTATTATTATTTAACAATAATGAATGCATTTGTTGCTGATGTTTTGCTTTACCCAAACGCGATTGCGAAGGCGAATCGCTGCTCGTACTGTTTGAATTAGTATTCGCCTTTCTCGCCACCGCCTGAACCGCTCCTCCCAATCCTACTACGGCGCCAGCTAATACAACTTTTTGATTATTTGACTTCACATCGCCTAACTTTGATCGCTCCTTATCATTATTCTTCTTCTCGCCGTTCAAGAGCTCGCGCTCTAGTTCGTTCATCTCCTCGTCTTCGCCGTACTTCTCTCGGATCATTCGCTCATCCATCGCGTTCGCTGGCTGTAACGCTCCACTGGAGTTGAATTTTATTGGTCCATAAAATCTTTCTCTGTTTTGTGCTTGCATCATCGTTATTAGTTGTTGTTGTTGTTTCTCGTTCGTCGCCGTTGGAGTACTCATTTAAAAAGTCTGACTCGTTCGAATCCGTTGTTAGTTTCCTCTACCCTTCAAACAACACGGCTCTCGTTTGTAAGGGAACGGCCTTGAACGACGACGACGATTTTTGAGAGCGATTTTTATATAACCGCCCAGTTATTCGATTATCAATACACTCGAATCTGAATAAATATCACTCAATAACTTACACTCTTCGCGTTTATCACTACTCTACTCGCTAACTTAATTCGGAAACGGTACTCCCCCAGCGCGCGAGATAAAACAGTTTCTCGCGCGGATCCACTTTTAATGAGAAAAATATCTTTCCTCCCTTTTGGAAAACGTTTCGCGGCGAAAATTGTGCTAGGAAACGTTGTTTACTGTATCGCTCTAAGGCTCGCGCGGTCTCTCGTTTATGTATCAAGTCTATGTTTAAATTAAGAAATGTTCCTTTTCTTCGTGCGTGATTGTGATGTTCGATTTAGAATAAATATCGCGGTACCGATCAATCGCGCTTTTGATTCGTTAAAGTGCGCGAGTGATAAAGGTGTGACACTGTGTGACGCCGACGCCCACTTTTTGTGTTTGTGAGAATCTTGCTGGGGAAAAATCTGTGACTACGAGTACTTTTTTTCATTACACAGCAGTCTAAAAAAAACGGATCTTAAAAGTGGTAAATATGTAAATTTTCTCAATCCTCTTTTTTTTAAACTCTGTTCTTTTCCAACCCCAAACGAGGATTAAAAAATCACGGTCGTGACTTTTTATTCCGCGCTCGAGTAAGATTTACGTGTTCAGATTGAGAATCTGAGTCAGTGAAAGAATTATTAACGAGAGTTTCGTTGTCAGTCATAAAGTGAAGATCTGGCATGTCTGATGGTGGCTTTTTTTACGTGTGCTGATGGGGGAAAAAAGTAAAAAACACACAGCACAAGCAAAACAAGCACTTAAAACAGGGAGAAACGGCAGAGAAACGAAAGAAAAACGAGCGCGTCGGCAATCAGAGGACGACTCATAAAAACACGCGGCGAAGTCCTCAGTAGTGCGAAGTTCACCTTCTCGATCTTAAGCTCGCGTGGGTAGTAGCTTTTTTCAGGAGTTCGGTATTCATTATTTAACGAAGACGCGAAGTGAGAGAGGGAGAATATTGGTACTACGCACTACTGACTGATACTAAATACCTTAGAGATGGCGCAAGCGGCGAAGACGATCCAGCATAGACTACAAGTGTTCTTCTCGAACAGGCACGTCATTGGAAGGATTCTGAGAGTTACGGATGGGCACATAATAGCATCGGCGTCTACGTTAGAGAAAGAGTCCGAGTTCAATAGAAGAAAGCGTAATAGTAATAAGAATAATGAGAACGAAAGTAGTAGAAAAGGTGGTGATGATGATGATGATAGAGGAGTAGAGCGCGTTCCATCGACGTCGGTATCGCAATCACACGCGCACGCACACGCATCATTAGAAAGACATACATCGTCGTCGGATAAACGAGCGTGTGCAATAATCGGCTCTTTACTCGCCAAACGCGCGCAATCGATTGCAGTGAACGAAGTGAAATACAACGGGCAAAAGATCAAGCGCTCGGACGAGAACTACGCGGCGAATAGGAAGCCTTTTAAGGATAAACGGAGGAGGTTTGGCGGTAAAATGGAGGCTTTCTTAGATGCTTTGAGGAACGGTGGCGTCTCTATCGCTTAATTATTAATTAATAGTGCGAATATTGCGTTGTATGAGTCGTTTTGTTCACGTATTAATCATATATCAAAGTCTCGCAACAATTTCATCAATAAAACATTTCCTCATACCACACAAATCAATCGCGACGATAATAATAGTAATAATAATAATAATAATAATAATAATGGGTGATCCAACGAGAAAAGAAACCGACGAAACTGTGACGAGAGTAAATCACGACCCCCCATCCTCTTCTAAATTTGCCGAAATAGCCGAAGAGAGATCGAAAGATAAACACAAAAAGGAAAAGAAAACAAAGTCATCGTCGTCTTCGAAGAAAAGGAAAGATGATGATGATGAAGGTGGCGGCGAACGAAAACGAGCAGTGAAGAACGGCAAAGCAGGCGATGAAATCGCGGGCGAAAAGAAGAAGAGAAAGAAGGAAGATTACGATCGTAATAATAGTGATAAGAATACGCGAGAAGAGGTCGAACGCTTGGAAGAAATCCATACTCTGTTCTTTGGGCAAATGCCGTTCGATACGAAAGTGTCGGACATAAAACCGTGGCTTTTAGCGAATTTGAACAGACACGGGTGCGGCAGGGACATAGAGGAAATAAGAATGGCCGGCGGCGATGGTGAAGGGAAACCAGGGCAATCGAAGAAGTTCAAAGGGTACGCGTTTGTCGATTTCAAGACGAGTAAGGCGGCGAAGAAGGCTATGAAATTACACGATACGTTATTCCGAGGGAGACCGGTGACCGTGGAAAGATGCGAGAGGAAGACTTGGACTGAAAGTAAACAGCAGAAGAAACAAAAGAGAGAAGTGGGCGTTGAAGTGAATACGAAGAGTGAAGGGGTTAAGAAGCGAGAAGGTTTGAAGACTTTGACGAGTGCGGATGACGTCGAGGTCGTGATTAAGCACGCGTGCGAGAATAGCGAAGGGACTTTGAAAGTTGCAGATTTTGACGTTCGTTTAAAATCGTTTTTGGGTCTGTTACCGAGAGATGTGTGCGATAAAGCCGCGAATGAAATCAGAAAAGTCGTGATGAAGAACAAAGGCGATGTGAAAAATAAAGGCGCTTTTTATATGGGCATCGTTAGAAAGATTAGTAATAAGAGTTGGGAAAAGAAAGCCGCTAAGGATACGGTTGCCGCTAGAACGACGATGACGACGAACTCATCTGAAGGCAAGAAAGAAAAACAAACTAAGAAGGAAACTACTAATAATAGTAAGAATGATAAATAATAGCAGATTTTTACTACTATTACTAATCAACGATTGATGTATACCAGTATATAAATATTTAAGAAGTATAGATTTTAAAGAATTACAAAACAATCCGTGCCGCTGCCGCTTTTAGGGTGTTTTTTTATATCTATCCACGCAGTAATCGGTAGTATTATTATTTATTAGATTTCTCGTAGATAGACGCGCGCGCTGTTATTTTGAACTTGAAGTTATACGTTTTCGTTTGAAACTTCTACGATTCGCGATACGTATTCTTCACCGTACGTATATCCAACTTTCTCGATGTCTTCCTCTTTGGCATAAATCGCGACGGTTCTTGAAGGAATATACGCCAAGAAACTCGCAGGGCGTCCGTTATGCGCGGTAGAGTCAGCAAAATAGTCAGCATCATGATGTGTGGACAAGTTATTCCAACCACCAAATTCAGGATTATCGGAACTTAAGATCAACTTGTATTTACCAGCAGATTTGCAACCGATGCGGTAGTCTGAATACGAATTCGTTGGATGCCAGTTGAACACAAAGACGCAATCACCTCTTTCAAACGCAATCATTTTATCACCATCGTCTTTCAAACTCGTGTATTGATGATTACTCGACAAATATTTAAAGAATCCAGCGACTCTGTTCATTTTCGCATCAAACGCTTCTAAAAACTTATAACGCAAGTGATCCATTTCTGGTAAATCGAAGCGTCTTCGGCATAAGTGGTACGAGTTGCCGTTACCTGGGATAAATTTACCAGTCGAGGCTTCAACTCTGTCGTCTCTCGGGAAATCGATCCACTCTGGGTGACCGAATTCGTTGCCCATGAACGTCAAGTAACCTTCGCCACCCAAACCCATCGTAAATTGACGAATCATCTTATGCAAAGCAATACCTCTGGTGACGACTGGCGAGTCTGGAGATAAAGTGGACATATTCGTATACATTTCCGCATCCATGAGCCAAAACGCGGTTGTTTTATCGCCAACTAACGCTTGATCGTGCGATTCGGCGTATGAAATGCACTTCTCGCCGTATCGACGATTTTCCATGGTAAAGACCAAGTTGCCCATTTCCCAGTTCTCGTCAGCGCCCCATTCGGATAAGACTTCGACCCATTTATCAGCGATGGCCATTTGTAAACGGTAATCAAATCCAGTACCACCCTCTTGAACCGGTCTGCATAACGTTGGCATACCAGACACGTCTTCCGCGATCGTCGTTACTTTGCCGTCGTATAACGTGTGCAACATATCATTCGCCAAAGCCAAATAGACCATGGCGTCAACATCCGTGTTCATGCCAAAATATTCTTCGTAGTTACCCGTAAACGCCATTTGTAAACCATGATGCTTATACATCATAGAAGTGACACCGTCGAAGCGGAAACCGTCGAATTTGAATTCTTCCATCCAATATCTCAAGTTCGATAACAAGAAGCGCAAAACTTCCCATTCGCCGTAGTTAAAACAACGCGAATCCCACATCCAATGATATCCTTGCGGGCCACTATGGAAGTACTGTCCGTCAGAGCCGTCAAACATATTAATACCATCAGTAGCGTTTGAGCTCGAGTGCGAGTGTACTAAATCCATCAAAACAGAAATACCCATCGAATGCGCTTTATCGATCAAGTATTTCAATTCATCGGGCGTACCACAGCGCGAGGAGACGCCAAAAAAGTTTGTCACGTGGTAACCGAACGAAGCGTAATAGGCGTGCTCTTGAATCGCCATCAATTGAACGGCGTTATACCCCAAGTTTTTAATTCTTGGCAAAACTTCATCCGCAAAAGCAATGTATGTGTTAATTTTCGGATCTCTCGAGGACATGCCGACGTGCGCTTCGTAAATTCTCAACTCTTCAGGCGCGTCCGGTCTCGCCCATTTCATTTTGTATTGCTCCTCCTCGGGCGGATCGTAATAAATGCCATCAAACGGGATATTCCCCGGTGCTTGAACGGCAAATTTAATCCAAGCTGGAATTTTATCAACAAAGCTTCCATTTGCGGTTTCGATGTGAATCTTTACTCGAGATCCGTGCGGGATCCCTGGCGATCCGTCAGCGTTTGGTGGAACCGTACATTCAAAAACGCCATAGTCATTCCTCTTCATCCAAACACCGTTCTCGTTCGTTTGCCAATTATTAAAATCGCCAAAAAGGCAACACGCTTTCGCGTTCGGTGCCCACTCTCTGTACGTAATCTCTCCAGTTTCCTCGTTTCTATTGAAACCCATTTTTTCGTACCCGCGAGAAAATCCTTCCAAACCTCCCTCTTCGTTCGCTTCAATAGCGCTTCGAAGACTCTTAAACTTTCCCCATCGGTGACCTAAATGCCCTTTATGATGTTCCAACGTCCTATCGGTCGCGCATACGCCGAACCCATCGCCAGCGAGCTCTGGGAACTTAAACCCACGATGTCTTTTCGGATCTTCGTTCAACAACGGCACTCCGAATCTCGAAACGACCGTCGAAGACGAAGAAGACGATTTCGCTTTCGGTTTCTTCGTAGCAACGGCCGTAGCAACAGTGCTCTCCTCACTTTCCTCTCGCTCTAAACTCATCCTAAGCTTTTCGTTCTCCCTCGAAAGCTCTTCGATCGCTTTCGCGATATCGTCCAAATCGACTTCCTGCTCAAAATCATCATCATCATCATCATCATCCGCTCCAGCCCTCGTCAAAACGACCCTTTGCTGCTTCGCTCTTAAAGCGCTCCGAACGAACCCATCGCAGACACCGCGCTCACGAACGACACGAATTGCGTGCGCACACCTGTTATTATTCATACCGAACTGACACGTTCGCTTCTTTAAAAAAACGAAACTCGCTCGTTAAAAATTCCTTTCCATTCTCGAGATTGCGAGTTAAAGAAGAGAAAGAGAGAGAGAGAAAAGAAACGCGCGAATGAACACGGAACGAATGAAACGTGCGACTGATTACGACACGAAACTTTGCGCATCGCTCGCTTCTCTTTGCAAAAAAAGACGATTTCGAACGTAAACGGAAGACGTTCTCTGCACAGAGAAAAACGAGGAATAAAATAAGTGGCTTAAAACGGCTTAAACGAACAAAACGGTCGATTGAAACGAAAACGTGTTTGCGTACCGATCCGATCTTATCCGTGGTCGCGATAGGGCCAGAGAACGAGAGCGCTTTAGTGCGCATCATAGTAAAGAGAGTGCGAGAGTGATTTAATGCGCTCGCTGGAACGCCGATTACGCGTTTTGGATGTTCCGATGGTGTAAAAGTATTATTCCTCTTTAAAATGCTTTTGCTGAAAATGGATTTCCACTCTGAAAATAGATTTTCACAAGAATTGATCAGAAGTTGTTGTTTTGTCGTTCGAAAACGTTTACGACGTAACTTTCGAGAGCGAAGAAAAGTGAACACTGGTGGTAGAAAACGTGCACGATCGAGCGCGCGCGCGAGAGAGAGAGCTATGGCGCGACGAAGTTTCGTTCGAAACGAAGTCGGCAGCAATCGATTATCGCGTTTAGAAATAATTCTTTATTGGTCAATGTTTCAGAGACGAATAAAGTGCGTTTTTTTGACCGACATGGGCCGTTAGAAATTGTGTGCTTGCGAGTAGACGAATTTAAAGCATCGAAGGAATTAAGAGAATAAGCGATCGCGCGTGGTCGTCGAGGCATCGGTTGATCTCGTTCATACTTTCGTGCGAGTGCGTGTTTAAGCCGTTTAAGCCGTTTTATTCGTTTCAAAAACGGAAGTTATCTTCTCCTTTGTACGAATTGGAAAACTGGTGATTTGCGCGATTCGTTTGATAAGGAAGAAGAGCGAGATTAAGAGAGAGAGTTTTTGTGAAGCGCATTGATTGGGTTATACGAACAAGCGCGAACGAATTACTTGTGATCGATTTACCGTGCGAGCTATTGATCGGCCGTATTCTCTTCGCTTTTCAAGAGCTCGTTCTTAAAAGGCGAGGGGGGGAGTTTTTTTACGCAGAAGTAAGTCGTACGTATTATGTGGCGCTTAGTATGTTCGAAAGGGAACTTGGACGGCGATGGGAGCAGCAGTGGTTTGAGTTCGTTGAACGAGTTCGTTGGGAGACAGACGTGGGAGTACGTTGTCGCTACGGAGGATAACGAGGATGAGATTGTTAAACAGGACGAGCGTAGGAAAGAATTTCGAGAGCGGAGATTTAGCGAGAGGCATAGTAAGGACGCGATCATGCGCGATATGTTTGATAGAGAGCGAGTTGAGAGGAAGAGAGAGATGAAGACAAAGGCGCCTACGGCGAACGACGGATTCGTTGATGAGCTTAATGCGATCGATGATGATTATGAGAAGTTAGTCCTTAAATCGAAGATAGCGGTGAGGGCGGGCGTAGAGTATTATCAAGGACAACAACACGCGGACGGTCATTGGCCGTCTGATTATGGAGGGCCGATGTTTTTGATGCCTGGATTAATTATTGCCATGAAGATCATGAAGAAAGAGAAAGAGATGCTTCCTGAGCACGTGAAAGTGGAGATGATAAGGTATTTGGAAAATCACGTTAACGAAGACGGCGGTGTCGGGTTACACATCGAAGGTCATTCGACGATGTTCGGTTCAGTGTTGACTTTCGTCGCTTTAAGGTGTTTAGGAGAAGAATTAAAGACATCGAAAACGTTGAGGAAGATGCAGGAATGGATTAAAACGAGAGGCGGTGCGACGAAAACGCCGAGTTGGGGGAAGTTTTGGTTAAGTATGTTAGGGTGCTATGAATGGAAAGGTTTGAATCCAATACCTCCAGAGTGTTGGCTTTTACCGTATTGGTTCCCAGCGCATCCAGGGAGGTATTGGTGCCACTGCAGAATGGTCTATTTGCCAATGTCCTATTTATACGGGAAACGAGCGCAAATCGAGAAAGGAAACCCGATTTCGGAAGCGTTGAAGACTGAGTTATACTGCCAAGAATACGATACTATAGATTGGAACAAGGCGAGGAACGAATGTGCGAGCGAAGATTTATATTACCCACATCCGTTCATGCAAGACTTACTCTGGTCCGCGCTATCAAAAGTCGAACCGGTTTTACTCCGTTCGCCTTTGCGAAGATGGGCGAATAACGAAGCGTTGAAACACGTTATATACGAAGATGAAAATACTCGATATGTCGACATCGGTCCAGTAAATAAAGTGTTCAACTGTTTATGTAGATATTTTAGTGGCGACGAAGAAGGAGTGAATAAGCACCTTCCTAGATTTTGGGATTACTTATGGGTCGCCGAGGATGGGATGAAAATGCAAGGCTATAACGGAAGTCAACTTTGGGATTGCGCCTTCGCCGTGCAAGCTATTGAATGTACTGGAATATCTCAAGACTTTAACGAATGCTTAAGAGATGCAGCGAAATATATCGATGATAGTCAAGTGAGAGACGACGCACCTGAGATGAAGAAATATTATAGACATATCTCGAAAGGCGCGTGGCCGTTCAGTACGCGCGATCACGGATGGCCCATATCCGATTGCTCCAGTGAAGGTTTGAAAGCCGCGTTATCGTTGATGGATATGGAAGACCAAGGGTTAATTAAAATCGACGAAATGAATAGAATATCCGTGGATAGATTAGCAGATTGCGTGAACGTCATTTTGAGTTACCAAAATACGCAAAAATTTGGGTTCAAGCCGCAAGGCTCTGGCGGATGGGCAACGTATGAAAACACTAGAGCCGGTAAGTGGGTAGAAATTCTTAACCCGGCGGAAACTTTCGGTGATATTATGATTGATTATCCATACGTTGAGTGTTCCTCGGCTTCTATCCAAGCGATTACCAAATTTGCGAAACGATTTCCAAATCATCCAATCGTGCCGAGAATTGAAAAAGCACGCGAGAGTGGACGATCGTTCTTGAAGAGTATTCAAAAAGAAGATGGAAGTTGGTACGGCTCGTGGGCGATTTGTTTCACGTACGGTACCTGGTTTGGTGTTTTAGGATTAATCGCCACTGGATCAACGTACGAAACGTGTCCGCACTTGCGAAAGGCGGTTAAATTTCTGCTTTCAAAACAACAAGAAACGACCGGAGGATGGGGTGAAAGTTATTTATCATGCGAGAAAAAAACGTATCATCAACTTTATGAAAACAAAGACGGGAATACAGAATTCGCGCATTGCGTGAACACTTCGTGGGCGATGTTAGCTCTCATCGCGACTGGCCAAGAAAAGCGCGACCGAGCGCCTTTACTCAAAGCAGCGAAATGTTTGTTAAAGAAACAACTACCAAACGGTGATTGGCCGCAAGAAAATATCATGGGCGTGTTCAATAACAACTGTATGATTACTTACGCGAATTATAAGAACATATTCCCTCTATGGGCCTTAGGTAAATTCAATAATAATAAATAGATACTGTACGACGTCTCGATAAATATTGCTATTAACGTGAGAAGTCCTATATCTCAACATTTACAAGTACCACTTAACTCTCCCATCCGCTTTCAACTTACTCATAATCTCAATAACTTCCTCTCCACTCTCCAAAACAACCGTCACATTCGCACTCACGTACTTCCCATTCTTACTTAAATTACTCGTCACCCTATCCTCACCGATAGGCCCTCTTCCTAAACAGTCTTCGACGATCTTCACGATATCTCGCACGAACGACTGTTCGTTCAACCCGATCGCTTGGAACTTCCTCTCACACGGATACGTGTTCACTCGTTCATCTAACGCCCTCCACTCTTCGCTCGTTCCCGGTCCCATCACCGTATTCGTTTTATTACTATTACTATTACTCGTTCGCTCTTTCCCAGTAAACGCGTCTTTCACGATTATATCACTCCTGCTCGTCCCCGTCATCGCTCCCTGTTTCCTCTTAATCATATCCTCTCTTTTAGAGATCTTATCCAAGGCATCGATTAACTCATTTTGCGGTTTCGACTGATTTCTATTCTCGTTCCTATTCTTATTCAATTCGTTCTCTTCGCTGTCGTTCTCGTTCGTACTGTTCATCGAGCATGTTCTCGAGCGTATTAGTTTATTACTTCGACGACATCTGCGCGAAAACCGGAAATCGTGACCGGTTTCGACCGCGCAAGTGGAAGCAGTAGACGAAGAAAAAGTGCGCATCGAACTACGAGATGCGAGAGTTTTAGCGAACGAGAGGAGCATTTATGTTCTTCAAAACAGAGAGAGAGCGCTTTTTTTTGTTCTACGTAATAAGTCTTCTTCGCAGAAGAAAGTGAAGTAGTAGAGAGTTCTCTTTTTTGTGACATCTTTAAAAAGCGTGTAGTTTGAGTCATACAAATGAACGATAGAGTAGGTATTGACAGCGCATGCGCATCGAAACAAATCTGAATGACAACGAGACGATCGAATATATTTATTTCGTGGAAACTGCCGTTTTCTTCATCGATTCTTTAGTTTGCTCTGAGCGAATAGCGAACGAACCGACGGTACATCCTTGCGCAATACCATTTTTGTCCTCGATCTTTAGTAAAATAGCGAAGACGTCTTTTGAGGACTTGGAGCCTTTGATGAGTTCGTCGTACGTTTCGAGTAACGTCTTGGTTTCGTGAGCTGGTTCGTCCACGAGCTCGACCCTGAAGTTCCGTATGTTCCCGTTTGATACCCAGTCGTTGTAGAACATGGCGCCGGATTGCGCTTCGGCGTTGAAGACGGTGTTTCTGCACCCTTGGTCTGCTAAAACTAAGTGGTCCTTACCGAACGAGTCGCGTAAGCGAGCGTCGTTCGTTTCGCATGGGTGGCCGCAGTCTTTGTACGAATTACCGTCTGATAGGAAACGGCAAAACACGCAATGTTCTGTATGAAAAATCGGTAAGTGCATGTGTAAGACGACTTCGATTTTTGACATGGCCGTTTTCGGAGGTAACGCGTGTGCAAGATTGCGTATTTGACGCGCGTTCAAATCGTGCGTTGGAGATATTCTCTCTAAATTGAAAGCCTCTAAGAACGTCGAAGTCGTTAAAACGTTCGCCGCATTTAACGAAAAATCCCCGCGCAGTCTTGGATACTTCTTTTTCTCTTTTGAATCGCCATCGCTCGTCGTTATTAACTCGTTTAGTTTACGCAATAATCCAGCAGAACGCACTAAAAGCGCATCAGCGTTCAAACTTAAATAGAAGCGCCAGAGCTTTTCTTCATCCGGTTTGAGCACGCGTGGAGTAGCCACGACTGCTTTTTTCCCCGCCGCTTGAATCTTCTTCACGGCTTCCCGCAACCCATGGACTTCAAGGAAATCACATTGTATTTCGTTCAAGAACTCAAACTTGCAGCACGTTTCGACTTGTTCCATTGTTCGACATAATACAGTTAACTTTGGCGACGCGATATTGTCAATACTTTCTTCATTTTCTAATAATATTACATCTTTCTTCTCAAACGATTGAGAAGATTCGATACCCCACCATTTTTCGATTTCACTTTTGTACATTTCCTCCGAGACGCTAATCGAATCGCTCGCCATTGCTTTTGATTTATTCGCACCAATGTTTCGTCTCTTTTCCAACAACATCTCAACAGCCGCTCTCCGCGCTTTCTTAATTTCTCCAGCTGGTACAAAAATTTCCTTCTTGTTATTTAAAAGTTTTGCACAATCAATGCGTTCGGTATTAAGTACGAATGGCGTTCCTCCCAATTCGCCAATCGCTTTCGCAATAGACTCTAAATTCATCGGCTGCTTCTTCGCCTCAGAGATAAAAGTAGAAGTTGAAGCTTCGCCGACGTTCCCGTAATCATCAAAGAATGATATTTTCATTGGTTTATCGATAGAACCAGAAACAACGCACACAACGGCGTCTCTTCCTCCTTCCTTCTGTGATGCTTTGATTTCTTCCTCGTTTTCCTCGCGTTTACGCTGTTGTTCTTTCTTTTCGCCGCTCGTAGTGGACGTTCTCCAAACGATATTACCTTTCTGAATCTTGCTAAAATCGATCGAGTTGCGAGCAAAAGCTAAAGAGGCAATGTCGTTCGAGCATAATTCGCTCGAATCAACGTATACTCCTCGTTCGTTGAAAATTTCGTAAATGAATCCACCTTCTTCGTCAAGTTCTGGAGTTCCACAATCGAATACGACACCAAACCCTCTTTTCAAGACGCCCGAGCTTTCACTAACTTCAATCGTTACGCGTTCGTTTAATGCGTCGACATTAAAGACGCGCCCGGCTATTACACCTCGATGTCTCGGCGAGCGACCGCGAACGATCGTTTGATGCCTAGAACCTTCTAAAAATCCAGTCGTCAAACCGTCATGATTTTCATCCTGCGCTCGCGCAAAAACTTGTCTTAACTGTTCCCTACTCTCGTCTGTTAATAAATCTTTTTTATCAATCGATTGATTTTCCCAGGCTAAATCAACTGCTCGACGATACGCCGCGGTTGTTAACGAAACGTATTCTTCACCTTTCAATCGACCTTCGATTTTAAAACAGCTCACGCCGGCTTCGATCAACTGCGGCACTAAATCAACGGCCATTAAATCTTGCGGCGATAATAAATATTTCTCATCGCCCATCGCTTTCACTTCACCGTTTACGACAAAACCGTATGGCATTCTACACGCTTGCGCGCACTGCCCTCTATTTGCTGATCTACCACCCCAGGCTTCGGAACTAAAACACTGCCCAGAATACGAAACGCAAAGCGCACCGTGCGTGAACGCTTCAACGGTCGTCTCAGGCGATTTCTCCACGACTGTTCTAATCTCGCTAATGCTCAACTCTCTCCCGACTACGACGCGTTCGCATCCAATATCTCTCGCAAATTTCGCTCCTTCCGGATCCGTAATAGTCATCTGCGTCGACCCGTGTACGTGCATGTTCGGCGCAATCTTTTTCACTAACCTCGCCGCTCCAACGTCTTGTACGATCATCGCATCGACTCCACACGAAGCGCACGCCCTAACTAATCTCTCGCACTCCTCTAACTCGTCATCGAACACGAGCACGTTCATTGTTACGTACCCTTTCACCGCTCGTTCGTGTAAAAAATCCATAACTTCCTTCAATTCTTTCACTTCAAAATTATTCGCTCTCGCTCGAGCGTTTAATGATTCGAGTCCGAAATAGACACAATCCGCTCCAGCCGCACACGCGGCTTTGAGTTGTTTCCACCCTCCAGCAGGCGCCAGTACTTCAGGTTTCTTTCGTCTCGCTGCTATTCTTTTATTATCATCGTCGTCGTCGTCGTCGTCGTAATCTTCTTCTCCCCGTTCTCGCGTCCCTCCTCGCTCGCTCTTTGAACGAATACCTTCATAAAGGTCCGCGTTTTTCCTCGTGCGCACATCTTCTCCTGCGTAACCACGGCGCAGTCGACGATCGTCATCATCGTCCTCTTTCACGGCAGCACCTTCGGCGGCAGAGTTCCTTAACTCGCACGCAAAGGATCTTCCCCTTCCTCTTCTCGCACTCCTTCCATGACCAAGCAATGAATTAAACGCTGCGAGGTTCGAATCACGAAAAGAAGAAGCAGAAGAAGAAGCAGAAGAAGAGGAAGAAAGTCGTCGTCGTGCAAAACTAACGCGAAGAAGGAGCGTTCTCTTCCTTTCACTGAAGCTCGGCGAAGCAGTAGCGCGCGGTTCGGTTCCACGAGAGCTCGTCTTCATCCTCTTTCGTGGTGGCTAAATTGTTGTGCGCGCGAGGGTGCGAAAACGAGAGAGAGGCGCTTGATTGTTTTAGGGTTTCAAAAAAGAAGTTTAGGGTTTCAGGAAGGAATTGTAATATGTAATTAATAGGTATTAATAATAATAATAACAATAGTAGTAAACGTACCAGTAATAATAATACTGGTTTACGATACATATCACAACGATGAAGCCCTCTGTGGACGATGGATACTAACGTTCGAAACGCGAAGAGAAAAACTGCAAAAACGAAAGAAAAAGGAGCGGAAGATACTGTTTGAAAAACTTCAAATAACCAAGATAACCAACTTTTTGTTCATTTTTTGACTC
>Ga0209710_1001515_pt1 | contig 17591 bp, 14 predicted proteins | sample ArcticOcean_MG_C_5_FD_187436 | JGI IMG/M metagenome (GOLD analysis project Ga0209710, IMG submission 187436) | Marine microbial communities from western Arctic Ocean - ArcticOcean_MG_CB4_138 (SPAdes) (version 2) | ecosystem: Environmental > Aquatic > Marine > Oceanic | place: Arctic Ocean...
CGCAACTTACATGCCTCAACCTTTTCAAATTTTCCAAAGCTCAGACTCAGTATTTATGGCCTACCAGTACGCTGGGGCCGTACGCGAAGTTTATATGAAAGACCCCGGCGAAGCCCCAGTGGACAGCTGGATGGGCTGGTCTGCGGGTAAGTGGGACGGTGACACACTGGTGGTAGAAGTTACGGGGCAATACGACTCAACTTGGTTTGACCGCGCTGGCAATCACCACAGTGATCAGATGAAAGTGACCGAGCGTTATACGCCAATGAGCCCTTATCATTTGATGTATGAGGCCACTATTGAAGATCCACTGACGTTCTCTGAACCGTGGACAATCAAAATGCCGCTTTATCGGCGTATGGAAGAAAATGCGCAGATGATGGAATTTCGCTGTGTAGAGTTCGTCGAAGAACTCATGTTCGGCGAATGGCGCAGAAATCCTTTGCCGCGCTGAAGCCCTCAGCGTGTAAAAGAACCTTCAGCGTGTAAAAGAGCCCTTAGCGTTTTAAAGGAGTCCAAAATAAGCCTTGGACTGAGGCGACAAACTGGCAAGGGAATAATTAGATAGCCTACGCTGCCTAGTTGAAGATCAAGAATAAGCAAAGAACTCGGCTAGTTTGCGTTAGTTTCAACTTAACTTTTATTTAACTCTCTGATCTAAATGGGTATTTTATGCTTAATCCTCAAAGAGTCGCGTTTTATCCACTCATCCTTTGCACGGTCGCGTTCGCGCAAATGTCTAATGCAGACACCCGGTCCCCGCAGCAAATTCCAAATCTAAATGGTACCTATGACGTTGCCACACTCACACCACTTGAACGCCCAAAGGTATTCGGTAATGATCTCTATCTAGCCCCTGAAGAAGCAGAAAAAATTCGCCTCGCCGACGTTGAGCGTAAAGCCGAAACCAATGAGTTAAGCGATCCAAACAGACAAGCGCCTCCAGCAGGTGGAGACGGATCTCCTGGGGCTGCCGGTAATGTCGGAGGCTATAACGCATTTTGGATTGATAATGGTAATAACTCTTTTAGTGTAGTCGGCAAATTTAGAACCTCAATTTTGACCCAGCCCCAAAATGGTCGCCGGCCAGCACTTACTCCGGCGGGGAAAAAAGCCAGAGTGGAGCGGGTGAGTAACTACCGTCCAAACCAAGGCTCAGCATGGTGGGTTAAGGAGGGTCGGCAAGGACCTTACGATGATATGGAGCTGCGTCCATTGGCCGAAAGGTGCATCCTTGGGTTTGGTCCAGTTGCTGGGCCGCCGATGTTTCCGGCCCTCTACAATAATGTGAAACGCATTGTGCAAACTGATGAACATGTGATGATCCTGGTTGAAATGGTCCACGATGCGAGGGTCATTCGACTTAATTCAGAACACCGCCCCAGCCACATCAAGACCTGAATGGGAGACTCCATTGGTCATTGGGAAGTTGACACCTTAGTAGTTAATACTACTAACTTTACTGCTAAGCCGGCTTTATACGGCGCGACAGAAAATCTTCACGTTGTTGAAAGATTCAAAAAACAGCAAGACGGCAGCCTAAATTACAGTTTCGTTGTTAACGACCCTACGGTTTGGCAAACACCATGGGGTGGCGACTACCCTTGGCCTAAGACCAATGACAAGGTCTATGAATACGCCTGCCATGAAGGTAACTATGCGTTGGGCAACATTATGCGAGGCGCTCGCTTGCTCGAAACGGAAGCGCCAAAGGTTATGTCGACCCAGACTAGCCAACTTAACTAATTACAAAGCAACTCTGTTTTAGGGTTACCATAATTATGCGGCAGGCTTGACTAAAATTTGAATTGAGGCGATAACACTTATACGCTGACTTTAAGTTGCACCCAAGAACTAGGATGATTCGTAGAAAGATTTTCAGTAGATCCATTGAATTAAGGCAATCGAATTAGAACGATTAAAATAAATAGAAAAGTTGGACCTAGATACTAAATAATAGTCAGATAACATCGACCGATAAAATAGAAAGAGAGCAGTACCATGAAGATTAATCGTTTACTGGGCGCAATCGTCGCTCTAGGCAGTTCATTATTATTGCTTGGTTCAGTTCAAGTGGGTGCCCACCATGCTTTTGGCGCAGAATTTGATCCCAATCGCCCACTTCTTCTTAGAGGACCAGTGGTTAAAGTTGAATGGGTAAATCCACATGCCTGGATCCATATGGAACACACCACTGAAGCAGGCGACAAAGAAGTTTGGATGGTTGAAGGGGGAACGCCCAACACCTTGTTGCGTAGAGGTCTGAACAAGCGCTCACTTGTTCCGGGCACACTTATTGTTGTTGACGGTTATCAGTCTAAAGATCGCTCTAAGCGCGCAAATGGACGCGATGTCACTTTAGCCGATGGACGCAAAGTCTTTATGGGATCATCAGGTACTGGTGCGCCGAGGGATGGTAAAGACGCAAACGAGCGCTAAATTTTAACTTAGTAAAACGCCAAGAGAACGTTCTTGAATGTAATGCGTAAAAGCAGTACTGATAAAGAACGCATAGTAAAGCCGAGTCCGCCTCGTTTTTTTGGCTTTCTCTTAGCTCTCTGGTTTTTTTGTCGTCTTTGTTATGTTGCTCACAATGGCACTCTTTATAGGAATGGGTCTGATCATGGCAGGAGGGCTGGCGTAATCCTCAGAGTTCTGCTGACAATAATGTCTAAATGGAACAGAGGGCTAAGCAGGCTCGCTATATATACAGTGAACCGTCTTTTTTCATAGACTTATAAAGGCGATTAAAGCCCCAGCCTGAAAGCCCACTAACCGCTGCGGCTAACGCAAAAATCCATGGCCCGATACCAGACCACTGAGCACCCTCCCAACCGGCATACAAAAATATACCTAAGAACGGCGCAGTCGCACCCCTCAACCCCGTAAGCGTGACATGCACGCCCATGTACTGGGACAACTGGTTTGCAGGCGCAAAGTCATTGTGGCCCAACTGCCAGGCAAGCGTGCCACCGCCTCGCGTGATGCCCATTATAAAACGTCCCAAATAAAGCCAAGTTAAAGACCCCAGAATAGCGCCGACAAATGTAAATAACTGCGCAACAACCCAAAGCACACTTTGTCTGGCACGAAATTGAGCTACGTGAACTCGATCTAGATATATGGCCCACAGCGGTAATGAAACCAAACTCATTACCATGGGTATGACCATAACGATCATTAGCGAGGTAGTGTACGAGGCCTGCATTTCTCGAGTGATCAAAAAAATCAACGGTGCTTCCATCAGCATATTGCCAAACCCAGCGGCAAACATAGAAAGCTGGTAGCGCGCAAAACGCTTGTCCTGCCGCAAGATTTGTACAATACCCAGCTTTTTTTCAGCCGAGCTACGCTCGCGCTTTTCGTCAAGTAATTGTTCGGCTTCGCCCTGAACTTTTACGCGACTAAAGAGCAAGATGCCAACAATGCCAAGAATTGCTCCGGCTGTGTACAACAATCCCAAGCCGGTAGGGAATGCATCTAAAAATGGGCCAATTGCTGAAGAGATAGCAACGGTGACTAAACTGTTGATCATTTGAATTTGGCTAGTCGCTTTAGCCCGATTGTGACGAGCATAGTTCAGGCTCCAAACCACGCTGCGCAAGGTGGTTAGACCCGCTACACAAATGCGCGAAAAAATCATACTGCTTACTAATACAAAGGCCCCCAACTCATTAATTGGCGCTACCGCCACCGCTAATACGCAAAACATGATAACAATTTGAATCACTGTCATTGTCGGCACTTTACGCCTACCGTTGGCCAATTTGCTCCAGAACAAACTAGATAAGTTGGCGAACATTGGGGCTGCGCTGATCAACGCCAATGTAAATGGTTCTACGTCATAGACCTTCGCCGCAATAACACCCACAACACCGCCTTCCAGCAGCACCAGCGCACCAGGCAAGGTAAATTCACTAAGCTTTTCGTAACTGAAACTGCGCTGTATTTCTGGGCTGAAATTGAACCGGCGCTGACTCAATGCGATGCAACTATGGACATAATCAACGGTTAGGGCCTCTGTTCATCGGGTAGGGCTGCCAGCGCTCTAGTTCAACTTTCGGTAAGACCGTTGGGTTAACGCAGCTCATGGGCCAACGCCCACGCAGTACTAGGGCAACCTCGCGGCCCACTCTGCGTCTTGTTTCTGGTCGCATACGAGTGGTAGCAGATGCCACATGAGGGCTGATTAAAACATTTTCCATACTCAGCAAAGGGTTATCTATGGCGGGCGGTTCTTGTTCCAACACATCTAAACCGGCACCGGCAATAACCTGGGATTGCAGAGCTTGGATAAGCGCCACCTCATCAATGATAGGACCTCGCGCCGTGTTAATGATAATGGCGGTGTTTTTCATTCGAGCAAATTCATTGGCACTGAAACTATGCTGTGTTTCTTCATTATGGGGAGCATGCACGGACAAATAATCTGCGCGAAAGCAATTGATCAAAGCTGACAGGTTCTACGCCATCCTCGGAAATCACCAACTCACTGACATAGGGATCATAAGCAATCACATGCATACCAAACGCCTTGGCGAGCCTGGCAGTGCAGCGAGCCACATTACCGTAGGCAAACAAAGCCAAAGTTTGGCCCATCAGCCTGGACACATTATTTAATAATGGACGACCTGACCACCACTGGTTGCTGGCACTCATGCGATCCATAGCCTTCATGCGCCGGGCACTTGCTAGCAACAGCATCATTGCGTGGTCGGCAACTTCCTCAATAAAGACATCTGGGACGTTGGTCACCACAATACCTGCGGCAGTAGCAGCCTCTATATCCACCATATCTACACCAACGCTACCTACACCAATAACCACACACTTCTCTAGTTGGTTTATAAGATCTGCATCTATAACAAAACCCCAGGAGGTTATAATTGCGTCAATTGAACGCACGCCTTGAGCAAACTCCTCGGGGATATCTGCTGACACTTCAATAATGTCTGCGATGGGCGCCAGTGCTTCAAGCTCTAAAGAGTAGCGAATTGCCACAGCCTCGGGGTTTGCTTGGCGGGGTAACTGGATACCGATTTGCTTTTTCATGAAATCTCCAGGGTTGACCAGCTAGTGTTGTTCGAGTTTTGATCGTAAGCCAAATTTCCTAATAGGTTAAAGCGTACCTGACCCTAGATTAACAGTACGCTGTTTTGCAAAACTATATTAATAATTATGTGCTACATACTAACCACCTAAACGCGTTGAGTAGCGGTGAAGGTGAGTTTCCGCAGTGCTAGTTACCGGGTAATGCTGGTAACCTTCTATCGGTTTTAAACCTATAGAAAACCTGTTTATTGCTCTTTTTGCGAGGATTTTGACTTGAGTGAATGGCTAAATTTAGCAATGTACCTATGTTTAGGTGCCGCAATTGGCACGTCTATCAGCGCCTGGGTGCTGAATAAAAAGCACCGGCAGGCATTGCTAACTGGAGTTCAAGCAGCGGAAAACCTGGCAAAAGCTCAAGGCCAACAAGAAGGCATGTGGGAAGGCCAAACGCTTAAAGCCGAACAGCTCAGCGAAGCAGAAAAAGGTTTAGCTGCGGCTAACGCACGTCTGGATGTACAGGCTGAGCAGCTAGCGCAACAACAACAATTTCTCAACACAGCTAGAGCAGATTTGAACCAAAGTCAAAACGACTTTGCAGCGCTGAGCGCTCGTATGAAAGAAATCAAAGCTGGTTTTCAGGAAAAAGAAAAACTCTTTAATGAAACCAGCACCAAGCTCAAGCAAGAATTCGAGTTATTGGCGAATAAAGTATTTGACGCTCAAGGGACGCGGCAACAGCAATCACTGCAGCTGATGCTTAATCCATTTCGCGAACAAATTGGTGACTTCAAAAAGAAAGTAGAAGAGATATACCAAAGCGATACAAAGGAGCGAGCATCGCTGCTTAACGAAGTACACAACCTACAAAAGGCCAGCGAGCGCATCAATGCGGAGGCCGAGAATTTAACTAAGGCATTAAAGGGTGATAATAAACTCCAAGGTAACTGGGGCGAACTAGTCCTGGAGCGAGTCTTGGAAGAATCTGGACTACGTAAGGACTATGAGTATTTTGTCCAGACCAGTAGCCGTAATGCAGAAGGCAAACTCAAGCGCCCAGACGTAGTGATCAGGCTGCCAGGCGGCAAAGATATAGTCATAGATTCAAAGGTTAACTTAGTCGCGTACGAACAAGCAGTAGCGAGCGTAGACGATGACGAGCGCGAACAATACCTGCGTCAACATTTAGCCGCTTTGCGCAGTCAAATTAAAGGCTTATCCGAGCAGGATTATGACCGACTGCCAGACATTCGTTCCTTGGACTTTGTGCTGCTGTTTATTCCTATTGAATCGGCTTTCACACTGGCAATGGAATCAGACAGACGGTTGTTTACCGATGCGTTCAACAAAAAAATTATGCTGGTTAGCCCGACGACATTAATGATGGCATTGCGGATCATCAATAACCTTTGGCGGGTGGAGAAACAAAACAAAAATGCCCAAGAAATAGCCAGTAAGGCCGGCGCGCTTTATGACAAGTTAAGTGGGGTAGTGGTGGAAGTAGACAAGTTGGGGAAGCAATTGGTCACGCTGCAAGGTACCTACGACAGTGTCTACTCGCGCCTAGCATCGGGCCGCGGCAACCTTGTGCGTCAGGCGGAGAAGTTTCGCGAATTAGGTGCGCAGGTGAAAACCCCAATATCGCCGCAACTTTTGCAGGATTTGCACGATGACGACGCCCTGAATGACCAATTAGATGATGACCCAGACCCCAGAGATCTGGGTGAAGCAGAAAATTCCTAGCAAGGCGCCCTAAGTAAATAGGCGGTTGCGGGACTATTTAGCCCACAAATTCTGCAAGCTGTTAAGCCGGCGTTTGTAGCTCGGCAAAAATAAAAGCTGGGGTCTCACAAATTGCGTACGGGTGGATTTGGTTTTCCTGCAACGGCATACGCAGTGTCCTAATGCCTTCAACCTGCTCGCGCAGAAGCTGCTCTTCACTGCTTTTGTGCATCACGCTGTCTATATCTTGCCAAATAGGATTAACCACGTTAAGAGCGCCAAATTCGCAGCGACTCTCCCAGCGATTGCTGGTTAAACTCAGTACATCAATCTTCTCAACGGAGCTCCAGTGGGAGTAAGCGGCTCCCTGTGCGTCGCCTAAACTAGCGAAAATAATCGGCATTGAGGTTTGCTCAGCTTGCGCTTGGGCAAGTAACTGCTCAGCAACTACCCAAGGATGAGTATCACGATAAATGCCTTGACCAGAATTTTCTAACATTGACTCGATGGCTCGCTGGGTAACCAAAACAACTAAACAGTATGAGGTAGCGGGCGCGAGATTATTTTCCATCTAGATTTCCTAAAATTTTGGGGCAATCAATATTTGGTCAACTGGCGCTCACTTAAGTAGCGTTCCAATTTTAGGCAGGGTTTGCCTGCGTTCTTTACCTACTTGATAACTCTCTACAAAGAACAGCACGTTGTAAACAAGCACGCAAACTTCACCGCTAGGACCATGCAATCGATAACAATCTTCACTAACGCCACAATCTGCTAGACGGGTCATTGATCTTTAAAGGCGTTACGTGCGCTAATTCATCCCGTGACTGATTCAATTTTAACGCCCCAAAGCCCCGCGCCCGCAGACTACTACCAAAATAATTTTTGTAGCATCTTTGAGTTCGTATTGGCGCGTTTTCAAGGCATTGCAGAGGATGCAGTTGTTCACGACCTGCACGCCTATTTGGGGGCTTCAAGTGACGCTCAACGTCTGTTTGCGCGCCTGTTAACGCGTAAAGGACCAACTTTTTTAACACCCTCGCTTAACTATGCCGAGGTCGCGCAGTTAGACCTGGCTATAGTTGAGCTAAATGTTCTAAATTTGCTTCAAGTATCTGGCCATGTACCCGGCGACCAAATACTGGCGCTTTTAACCAAGCCACAAATCGTTGACTATTTTGCTGTGGCCAAAACCATGGCCAAATCCAGTAAGGGTAAGATTGTCGAACATTTGTTAAGTGGTCGTAGCGATTTGCAAATTTGTCACAGGTGTCAGCAACATACTCAATGGATAACCATAACTGCGCCGAAACATTGGCGACTAATCAGTACATTATATTTTGGTAACTCAGGCCAAGATTGGTCGACATTTGTACGGCGCGACCTCGGATTGTTGGCTTACGAAAACGTGGCATTATGCTCGCAACAATTTGCCACAAGACAAGCACTGCGTGAACACGTAGAAGAAAAATCCTATAGCGGATTGATCTACCGTTTAGAAGAATTACCCTATCTTGCCGCTACGCTGTTAGAAAAATTGATTAGCACCGGCGTAACGTTCGACGAATCGCGGTCGCGTAAGCGCCTGAGGCAGCGCAGCCTGCTACGTTTGGGTAAATGGGCAGAGAAACAAAAGTTGTTAGACGTGGCTGGTACTGCTTATGCTCACACTGACATGCAGCCGGCCAGAGAGCGGCGGGTGCGAATTCTTACCAAGCAAAAGAAAGCGCAAGAGGCCGCCAGCTTACTGGCGGAAATAGAAAAAGCACCTGTGTCGGCAACGGAAAGACTATTTGTCGAACGCTTTGGCAAGCGCGGCGGCGGTTATCAGCCACCGACAACGGTGATAGAAATTCAGGAGACGCCAGAATCAGTGGAAGATTTCGTGTTACTCGGACTACTGGAAGAGGGCAGCTGGGGCGTACATAGCGAAAATCTTATGCTAAAAACACTCACAGGTTTGATTTATTGGCCTATCTGTTTTGCGCCAATACCCGGAGCATTTACTAACCCATTTCAATCAGGCCCTCACGATCTTTATGAAACAGACTTCTTTCTCCAGCGAATGGAGGCCATAGAAGCACTTGAAGCATCCCTAGCTTTAGAAGAGGACTTTATTACACACATCACAGAAATTGCTGCTACCAAACAAGGTATTACCAACAGACTTGTCAGTTGGGATTTGCTTGAATCTATACCCATTGATGAATGGTTAGCTGCCATTCCCTTTGCGCAGCTGCAACAACTCAGTCAATTTCTGATTCGTAATCTCACTGAATATCGACGCGGCTTTCCTGATTTATTCATATGCTACGAACCAGGACGCGTGGAATATGTGGAAGTGAAGGGACCTTCTGACCAATTACAACCACAACAACGAGCATGGTTTGAAGAATTCAATCGAATGCGTGTACCCGCTCGTGTAGTGAAGTTACAGCTGGTTAAATGAATACACTATCTGTACGCAAACTTGCTGAATTTGTTTTTCGTAGCGGCGACTTATATCCGCCGTCCCAGGGACCCAGAGTAGAGGCCGTTGAGGGCATTGAAACCCAGCAAAAGTTGCAACAAGCCAGGTCAGAAAAAGATGCCGCATATGAGGCGGAAGTCTCAGTAAAGCAGCAGCTCACAATGCTCAATCAAGCCTGCGAATTACGCGGACGTATGGATGGGCTAACTAAAAGAAAATCTGGCGTCTGGATTATTGAAGAATACAAAAGCACTCGTGCTGAGGAAAAATCCTTAGACAGAATAGATCACGGTCAATGCCTTCTTTATGCAGGGTTGTGGGCATTGGGAGAAAAACTGCAGGGTTACATAGAGTTACGAATTATTTATGTAAACCCGGATACCTTAGTGGAACACAGCCATGAGTTCTTTATTAGTGCGGGTCAGGCAATAGCTCAACTTATGCTCAGCTTGTGTTGCTATGAATGCCGCATGCAGCAAGACTTGCAGCGGCATCAATTGCGCCACGAATGGGCAAATACACTGACCTTTCCCTACGCAGATTTCCGTCCTTCCCAGCGTGCAATTGCCCGCAGAGTTTTTCAGGCTCAACGCAAAAGCGAGAATTTACTTTTAGAAGCGAGCACCGGCAGCGGCAAAACCATGGCCGTACTTTATCCGGCATTGCGCGGGCAAAAGGTCGGCGACAAACTGTTTTTTCTGACTAGCAAAAGCCGCGGCGCTGATGCGCTGCTCAATGCAACACAAGACATCATCAAAGCTAATAAAGAGGGCGCTGAACAGCTTATTGCCGTACAGCTTACGGCAAAAGAAAAAAGCTGCTTGGTAGTAGGCATGCCATGTAGTGCCGAGCTTTGTGAATATGCAGAAGATTACTACGACAAGGTACCCAAAGCCCTTGAGCAATTAATCCAGCAAGGTGGGATTAATGATCAAGCGCAAATTGAGGCGGCAGCGAGAAAGTACAAGGTCTGTCCATTTGAATTGAGTTTAGACCTTGCGACATGGTCAGATCTTATTATCGGCGACTACAACTACATATTTGATCCGGTAGTTAGGCTGCAGCGTTTTATTGCTCAGCCTAATATTCACCTACTTGTGGATGAGGCTCATCAGTTGAGCCCAAGAGTTCAGTCAATGTTGGGTGTGCAGATTACGTCCTACGAAATTAGAGCGGCCAAATTTTCCAAACACAAAGCAATGGCCAAACGTGTCGTCTCTCTAGAACGAGCAATAAAAAAAACCGCCAAAGATCTAGCCCAGGGTGAGCACGAAATAGTTCAAACCGCCTCTTTAGATAGAGCGGTAGCAAAGTTTCTCGAACACTATGAGCATACCGAGCCAGGGGAAGATCGCGAACCAGAGTTGGAAGTGCTTTATTTTTCTTGCCTACGATGGGCGCGAGGTGCCTCTTGGTACGAGAAAAAGCGTTTTCGTTATCTAGTAGAAGTAAAGGATAAAAACATCCAAGTACGGCAGGTGTGCTTAGATGCAGGGCACTATGCAGAGCAGGTAATGTCGGAGTACGCCAGCACTGTGAGGTTTTCTGGAACAGTTTCCCCTCTGGGGATTTACCAACAGTTGCATGGACAGCTTGCCCAAGAGAGAGATTTTTCGGAACGAGCCAAAACACCTTTTAAAGCAGCGCAAACGCACGTAATCGTCATCAAGGATATTCCTACTTACCTGCAACAACGCATTCAGAGCTTGCCGAAAATCAGTGAACTGCTAAACATTCTAATTGCCAGTAAGCCTGGTCGTTATCTTTTGGCCATGCCGTCTTATGCTTATTTAGAACAATTTCGCCATGAATATATAGCGAAGAGTCCTACTGCCGAGCAGGCGAACAAAATTTTCTATCAGGAGCGCGGTCAAGATACCCAAGCACAGGAACAGTTAATGGCATCATTCACCGCTCAGGAGAATGTTGTCATGGGTGTTGTATTGGGCGGGGGACTAAGCGAGTCAGTAGATTTTGGTGAAGCCAAATTAAGCGGGGTGGTTATAGTTGGCCTAGGCCTACCGCCACCCAGTTTAGAACGCAATCTCATGGCTGAATTTTTTGCGGGCAGCGAAAACGGCGAGCTAGGGCAAACAATGGCGTACAACCAACCGGCTATGGCTCGAGTCATTCAGGCTGCGGGACGCCTGATTCGCTCGCCAGAAGACCGGGGCATAATTTGCTTAGTGGATCCAAGATTCGAGCGGAGCGAATTGCAGAACTTTTTCCCATCTTATTGGCAGCCCCACGCAATGAGCCTAAATGAAGTAAAAAAATCAGTTAATGCCTACTGGTTGCATGACATGTCGCCAAGTGAGGACTAAGCTAGCGCAATGATTAGACGAACCAAAATTATTTGTACCATAGGGCCCGCAACTGCCAGCTTTGACATGCTTAAAAAGCTCTACGATGCCGGCATGAATGTTGTGCGGATCAATATGTCTCACGCAGACCACACCAGTGCCTTGCAGGTGATTAATTGGATTAAGACCTTGAACCGACAGGTTGCGTACCCCATTCCAATTCTTTTAGACACCCAGGGACCGGAAATCAGAACCGGGGTGTTAGAAAACCCAATGGAACTAAACACCGGTGATGTAGTCACTCTGTCTGTCCGAGACGGCGATATGATTGAACAGCGTTCAATTCATGTGAACTACACCGAGTTGGTAGATGTTGTAGAAGTCGGTCGCATCATTACCGTCGACAACGGCCTAATGAATTTTAAAGTATTGCAAAAGATGGATCGGCAGCTCACTTGTGAAGTTATTGATGGCGGCACATTGGGTAGCAGAAAGCACGTCAACTTGCCAGGTGTACGTGTCAATTTGCCGGCGATTACAGCAAAAGACAGGTTAGACATTGCCTTTGGTATTGCCAACGACGTCGACTTCATAGCGCTGTCTTTTGTGCGCAGCCCAGATGACGTAATCGAGTTGCGCGAATTGTTAGGTGATAAACAACAAAGCATTAAGATCATTGCAAAGATCGAAGATCAGGAAGGCGTCAATAATATTCATGAGATCGTCGCATTGTCCGACGGTGTGATGGTAGCCCGCGGCGACTTAGGTATTGAGACAGATATAGCAGACCTACCCAACGTGCAGCGTAGAATTGTCCATGCGTGTGCCAAGGGTGGCAAGCGCTGTATCGTCGCTACCCACTTACTGGAATCTATGATCGAAAACCCAATCCCAACTCGAGCTGAAGTTACCGATGTAGCTAATGCTGTTTATGAGGGCGTTGATGCAGTAATGCTCTCTGGTGAAACCGGTGTGGGTCAATACCCGGTTAGATGCGTTGAGCAACTAGATAACATCTCTGGCAAATCTGAGCGTTACCCTGGTTTGGGTTACGAGAAGTCCCTTGAGGTTAGTGAAGACAAACAGCATGTGGCTATCCACGCCGTTGCTCTTGCCGAAGCGCTTGATGCGAAAGGTATTGTGGTAATTACGCGCCGCGGACTCACCGCAGACTACGTCACCAGTGCTCGGCCGATGCATGTACCTATCTATGCATTCACCAACAACAGCCAATCTAGGCGCAGACTTGCACTGAATAGAGGTGTGTATGCTCATCGTATGGCCTTCAGCAGCAACCCAGAAAAGACTCTGCAAAGAGCCTTTGATGTGCTGCGTGAAAAAGAAGGGTTTTCTGCGAACGATAAAGTAGTCGTTATCTCTGATGTCCTGGCGGATCAACCAACCGAAGCAATCCAGATCAGATCTATTTTGGCAGAACCGGCTTTGGGAAAAACAGATTTATAAAAACTTAGCTCTAATACATCGAAGGCTATTGAGCAGCATCAATAGCCTCTTATTAACGCCCACTCAGTCTTGAGTTGGAGGGTGTTGCCTAAACCCTCATTTCTCCAACGTTTCCTGTTTATCAACTATCCTAAATCAACAGGTTTCTATAGCTGAGCGTCAAAACCCAATCGCTAAAGCATAGCGACATCAGATATTTACTCAGCGGCTACAAGTTCACAATAAATGCCCTATCGAAGTTTGACCAAGACCATAGCCTCATTGAATAATCGCGGAGCTATAGTTGGAGACAGAAGCGTTAAAGAGAAAACGTTTAGAGTAATCGTGCTTAGAGCAAGAACGGTCCAAGCAGCATGCGTAATGAGACCAATCCAAGCATAGCGCCAAATACCTTTTTCAAAAGGTCTGCTGGCACCCGTTGAGCAAATTTAACGCCTAGCGGGGCAGTCGCAATCGCGCCAATTACGATGAAGATGAACGCCAACCCATCAATATAGCCATACAAATTTGCACTGTCATTAGCTGGTGCCAGAACAAAATAGCTAACAGCGCCAATACCAGCGATAGGAACTCCCAGCGTACTGGCCGTCGCTGTTGCATTATGTGCAGGGGTGTTAAAGAAGATCAGCGTTGGCACAATCACGTTACCACCTGCAATGCCGGCCAGCCCGGCAATTAGGCCAGCAACTACCCCAATAACTGAGCTCCCAAGCTTTCTGGGCAGCGTCCGGTTTGGCTGCGGCTTCCAGTTTGTCAGCATGATTATTGCTACTACACCGATAAAGATGCCAAACAACCAGCGCAAAATTCCCGGCGGCAAATTAGGTGCGATATAGCCAGCAGAAAAACTACCCACTAAGAGAAAAGGCAAAAGTTTATAAACAATATCCCATTTAACTCTTTGGGCTTTTATCTGCGTTAGGGCAGCAGAGGCAGAAGTGAAAATAATACAAGACAGGGACGTTGCAATGGCCACCAGCATCGCCAGTTCAGGGGCATATTGTCCGGTGAGAGTAAACAAAAAATACAGTACTGGCACTATAACTACACCTCCGCCAATACCCAGCAGGCCGCCCAAGAAACCACTGAACAAACCTAAGACTAAGCACAACGAGATGAAGAAATAAGTTTCCAATTACAGTAATGTGAGCGGCGAGCGATAAGCCCATTGCTGATGAGTCTACCGGAGTTTGCTGGCGTGTATAACGAAACCTTAAACTTAAAGATATTACGGAATTTATTTTTCCTCTCTATAACCTTGCTACCGCTTCCCGGACTTGCCGCTACACAGATTATTACTCTAGAAAATGGAGATCGCTACGAGGGTGAAATAAAGGACAGTATTCTCAATGGCCAGGGCCTGTACATCTGGGCCAGTGGTGACCGCTATGAAGGTGAATTTCTAAACGATCTACCCCATGGCAATGGTATCTATCAATGGGTTGATGGTCGCGCCTACGAGGGAGAGTTTTTGTTCGGTAAGCGTCATGGCTTTGGCACTCTGACCTGGGCTAACGGCGACAAGTATCAGGGTATGTTCAAGGCCAACCGTATAGAAGGAGCTGGGGACTTCAGCTGGGCCAACAAAGACACTTATAGCGGTAATTTCTCTGCTGGCCTGCGCTCAGGTAAGGGTGAAATGCGTTGGCATGCTGGGCAGAGTTATGACGGCGATTTTTTTGAAGGCGTACTTAACGGCCAGGGTCATTTAGTGTATTCCGACGGTCGCCAATATATAGGTCCGTTCTCCAAGGGACAGCGCTCGGGCAAGGGCACTTTATATTGGCCAAACGGCAACCGCTATGTCGGCATGTTTTTAGCAGATAAACGCAGCGGGCTAGGCGTTATTCGCTGGCGTGACGGCACAATTTATCGAGGCGAATTTTTCGATAATAGGCAGAGTGGCTGGGGCATAAAAGAGCAGCCAGGGGCCCAACCAGAAATACAACAATGGTTAACGGGGACCCTGCAATTGGAGCGTTTGCTAGTCGACAACTCAACCTGCTCGCTAAATCATATGGGCAGACAGTGGATGTTTGCATCTACTCAATGCATTAACGGGATGGCCCACGGAGAAGGGCTAGCTGTGAGTTTAGATGGACGCCTGCTGATACCTGAGGGCAAATTTATCCTTGGCCAGTTGGTCGGCGGCAACGTGCTAGAAATCCCCGAAGTGGACCCCACAGTAAGTAGCAGTGAGGTCGGCAGTGGTTGAAGCAATGACTGATATGAACGGTCAAATTATTCAAGGGTATCGGTTATCTGTGTTGTCCGCGGATAGCACAGATGACGCCCACCCCAACGTCTACAGTGCTACGCAGACCAATGATCTGAGCAAAGCTGTGCTCAAATTTGCTCCCAGCGCGCTGCCTGAGACTGCTATCTTGACGCTCACTAAAGGTCCCGTATTCCCCGACCTTTATGCCTCAGGTCAACATGGAGATGCTTTTTTTGTCATCATGCAGAACTTCGATGGCGGTAGTTTATTAGATCGAATTGCTAGCGGCATTAAACTTCAGTCTGTTATCTCCGCAATACGACAAATTGCTTTGGCGCTAGATGAGCTGCACCGCATTGGTTATGTGCATGGTGATGTAAAGCCTGAACACATTGTCTTTACCCAAAATGGTCTGCCCGGTCTTATCGACTACGGTTGCGCTAGCCCCATTGGTGAAACCGCCACAAACATCAATCCAGACAGACCCACCGCGCAACTGTCACCTGGCTATGCAAGCCCTGAACAAATCACCGGTCGCAGCCTAGATGGGCGCTCCGACATTTATAGCCTTGGAATTGTGTTCTATCAGGTTTTGACCGGCCATTTGCCCTATACCGACCCTGACACTCAAACCACGCTGCAAAAGCATGTACAAGAACCCGTACCCCGACTGCCCAATCATTTATCTTCACTGCAGCCTGTTATCGATCTGTTAATGGCTAAGCGGCCTGAGCAACGTTATCAAAGTGGCAAAATGCTCAGCGATGCTTTGACTTCCATCGCCATGGACACGGCACTCCCAGACATTACGATCAAAACCCAGGCTATTAAAACCCAGGAGATCTTTGTTCTCAGCGCCGAATTAAGAACTGTAGCTTTGGAGCCATTACAGCAGCAAAAAAGAACTCGTCTTAAACTTAGGCGGCGCATAGCGCTGCAAAGTTCTGCATTTTTGCTCATTACAGGCGTATTGCTCAGCGCAGTTTTTGTGCTTAGAGATCAAGTAACTCAGTCCCTCACTAATGTGGGCAGCTCTCTGGGCGTCATCGAAAATCCAGAATTGGTCTTTGCTCGGACAGAAGCCGAATCTCTGCGCCAAGATCCAAATCAAGGCCTGGCAGCTATCGCAGCAGCCTACCAACGAATATTCTTGATAGAAGCGAATGACACAGAGGCACAACTTGCCCTAAACGAGGTAGTTAAAACATGGCGGGACAGCATTGATACCGCGCTGTCTAGTGGCGACCTAGAAACAGCAGACCTGCGCCTGCAGGAAGCAATCAGTGTACTCGGAGAAGACCCAGAATTGACTGTATTGTCACTTAGGCTGCAAAACCGCTATCGCGCAGAGCGCTTACTCAAAAGCACCCAAGCGTTACTCACTAGCCATGGATTATCCGACCTTCCTAGCGCCGCCGCTGCAATTCAGGCCTATCAAGAGATATTACGTATTGCGCCACAACATCCGGGCGCAGAGCAGGGCCTGACCGAACTGTCTGCGCACTATATTGAATTGGCCAAATCAGCTGCGGAGGGCGGTGAGGTTAATAACGCCATCAGCCTGCTGGAGCGAGCATCTGCAGCCAATAACAAGCTTCGCGCATTGGACGACGTAAGAAAGCTCATTTCTCAAGCAGCCACAGCACAAGCGGCCATTAATGAGCTACTAGTCCAGGCCAGGCGATTGCGCGCAGATAATTTGTTTGTAGCACCGCCAGGTGCCAACGCTGCAGAGTTGTATCAACGCGTATTGGCCACCGATCCCAATAATATGGTCGCTCTACAAGGTTTGAATGAAGTTGCAGCACAAATTTTGAATAATGTCCGGGGACAACTAGATAAAGACGACCTTGATAGCGCAGAAGAATTACTCGGCCAAGCCTCAGCGGCTGGACTTCCCGCACAACCCCTTAACGAATTGCGCTTACGCATAGCAAACGAAAGGAGTCGCAAATCTAGGGTCATTATGTTGTTGGAAAGGTCCCAAGAACTAATTTCAAGTGGCTACCTTACGGCTCCTGTAAAAAACAATGCTACCGCCTTGTTACGTGAAGCACTGCAACTAGACCCCACAAACGAAAAAGCTGTGGAACTGCTCGACCAATGTGCTCAACGGCTGGCCGATGTAGCTAGAGAAGCCTATCAATACGACCTGCAAAACAAAGCCAAAGAGTACATGGATTTGGCGCTGACGATAAATCCAGATGTGTCCGAATGGATTGAACTGAGGGAAAAATGGGGCGGCAGCTAAGCTTCAATATATTACTGCGTTCACGAGTTTTATTGCTTTTGCACTGCCCGACTCTTATATTGCTATACTATTTTTTCTGTGTTGGAGAGTAAAAAGTGGCCGTTGAAATTCCCT
>Ga0209710_1001516_pt1:0-15000 | contig 17586 bp, 9 predicted proteins | sample ArcticOcean_MG_C_5_FD_187436 | JGI IMG/M metagenome (GOLD analysis project Ga0209710, IMG submission 187436) | Marine microbial communities from western Arctic Ocean - ArcticOcean_MG_CB4_138 (SPAdes) (version 2) | ecosystem: Environmental > Aquatic > Marine > Oceanic | place: Arctic...
AATCAAGCTAAAGCTACATTCACTTGGGATACTACAGGAGCTTATGTTTTCGCAAGAATTGCATTAAGAGTAGATACTGTAGGTGCAACTTGGGGAACAGCTGGTGGATTCGGTATTTACTACCCAACACTAACTGTTAATAAGTTTGGATTAACACCTGGACAGTCATACAGAGCTCAAGGAAGAACATTTTGTGATTCTAACGTAACATCTTATAGATCAACATGGACACCGCCAGTACTATGGACACAACCTGGAACTTTAATTAGAATGAAGTCTACAAGTCAGATTAAGAACCTAGATGTTTATCCTAACCCATCAAGAGATATCTTTAACATAAGATTTGTATCTGAGAAAATACAAGAGCTAAGTATTAAAGTTTTAAATGTATATGGAGAATTAGTTTTTGAAGAAAATATTGGAAAATTTACAGGGGAATTTACAAAAAGTTTAGACCTATCAATGTCACCAAAAGGCATTTATATTTTAGAAATTAAAAACGATGATAATTTTATTAGTAAAAAAATAGTTATCCAATAAAAAAAGCCAACATTAGTTGGCTTTTTTTATGTCTATTTATTTAAGAATTTAATTAATCTTTAACAACTCTACCTCAAATATTAAAGTTTCATTAACCCCAATATTATTTGATGGAGGATTAGCTCCGTATGCTAAATCTGAAGGAATATAAAATTTATATTTATCTCCTACACTCATTAATTGAATCCCTTCTACCCATCCTGGAATTACTTGACCTATTGGAAAAGTTGCAGGTTGTCCAGTAGAAATTGAGCTGTCAAATATATTTCCATTAATAAGTGTTCCATGGTAATTTACTGTTACCTGATCATTAATTGTTGGTTTAGGTCCATTTTTCACATTAGAAATTACTTCATATTGAAGGCCACTTTCTGTTGTAGTTACTTCTTCTCTAGCACTATTTTCAGCTAAGAAATTTTTTCCTTCTTCAGCATTTTCTAATCCTTCTTTTTCAGTTTTTTTATTAGCAGCATTTACAAAATAATCATTAAGTATTGAATCTGTTTCTAATAATGAATAGTCCAAATCTTTGTTGAAAATTACATCATTAAAAGCTTTTGCAACTGACATAGCAGAAATTGTGTCTAAATCATTTCTAGACTTAAGAGCTGTTGCTACATTAACACCAATACTGTATGATACTTTTTCAATATCACTAACAGGAGTTTTATAATTTGGTTCTTGGCTACAAGATGAGAGAATTATAACAAAGCTTATTAAAATTTTTATCGTTTTCATGTTTAATATTTTTTTTACAAAAATACATTTATTGTTTAAAGTTTATGCAAATTTAAAAAGTCAATTCTTTATATTTGAAGATTAAAAATTTTCTAAAATGAAAGTAGTAGAAACAACAATTGGTGGTCTAGTAATTATAGAGCCAAAGATTCATGAAGATGAAAGAGGTTACTTTTTTGAAAGTTGGAATAATAGAAAATTTAATGAATTAGTAGCTAATGTTAATTTTGTACAAGATAATCAATCATGCTCTTTTAAAAACACTCTTAGGGGTCTACATTTTCAAAATCCTCCCTATGCTCAAGGAAAATTAGTTAGAGTTATTTCTGGATCAATATTAGATGTTGCTGTAGATATAAGAAAAAGTTCTCCAACATACGGAAAGCATTTTTCAGTGCTTCTTTCTAAAGAAAATAATAAAATGTTTTATATCCCGCCTGGATTTGCACATGGTTTTTTAGCTCTTGAAGATGATACTATTATGTCGTATAAATGTACAGTAGATTATAACAAGGAAAGTGAAGGGTCACTTTTTTGGGATGATAAAGATTTAAATATTGATTGGAGTATTACAAATCCGCTTATTTCTGAAAAAGACGACAAAGCAGAAAGCTTTAAATCTTTTATAAGTCTTTTTTAATGAATAAGAAAATACTTTCAATTCTGGGACTAATCATTTTGATTGTTCTTTCTAAATTATTTATTTCATCAACATACTTAAAAACCTCTGACAAGCTTCACCAACAGTATTTTAATAAACAATATGGAATTTATTCAGTTGTCCATCCCAATAACTTAGGCTTTGCTAATGAATATTGTCCAACTACTTCGAATGAAATTTTTGAAAGAGTTGATAAAGAATTACTAAAAAATATATATTGGCAATCAAACACTCTTCTTTACTTTAAAAGATCTAACAAGTATTTCCCAATAATTGAAAAAATTTTAGAGACAAATAATATCCCAAATGATTTTAAATATTTAGCATTAATTGAAAGTGGTCTTGAAAATGTTTTCTCTCCTTCTGGTGCTGCAGGTTTTTGGCAAATAATGCGTGGTACGGGAAAAGAATATGGTCTTGAAGTGAATTACGCCATTGATGAAAGGTTTAATCTTGAGAAGTCAACTCAAGTAGCATGTGATTATCTTAATAAGGCATATAAAGAATTTGGTAGTTGGACTCTTGCGGCGGCATCTTACAATATGGGGATAAATGGTTTAAAAAGAAAAATTAAATCTCAAGGCACTAATAACTATTACAATTTACATTTAAGCAGCGAAACCTCAAGATATGTTTTTCGCATTCTTGTTGTTAAAGAGATTCTTGAAAACCCTCAAAACTATGGATTTGTATTTAGGCAAGATGACTTATATACTTACCCCGAAGTTGATCTTATTAAAATTGATTCTACAATAGCAGATTTAAATAAATTTGCTCAATCACATGAAATAAATTATAAAATTCTTAAGCATTTTAATCCATGGCTTAGAGTGTCAAGTTTACCGGATAAATCAAGAAGGAAATATGTTTTAAAGATCCCAAAAAATAAAGAAAGTTTAGTTTTTAAAGATTTTGAGAGTGACAATATAAATTAATGATGAAAAGTCAACGAGATTATATTGAAATATTTGGTGCAAGAGTTCATAATCTAAAGAATATTAACCTTAAGATTCCAAGAAATAAGCTTGTAGTTTTTACTGGTAAAAGTGGAAGTGGTAAATCTTCACTAGCATTTGACACTATCCATTCAGAAGGTCAGAGGAGATACCTTGAGACTTTTAATGCATATGCGCGACAGTTTATTGGTAATTTAGAAAGACCAGATGTTGATAAAATTACTGGATTAAGCCCAGTTGTTGCTATTGAGCAGAAGACAACTTCAAAAAATCCTCGCTCAACTGTCGGTACAATAACCGAAATATATGATTATCTGAGGCTTTTATTTGCTAGAGTTGGTGTTGCTCACTCTTATAATTCTGGAGAGAAAATGGTTCGCTACTCTGATGATAAAATCATTGAATTAATAAAAAAAGATTACAGTGGCAATGTAATAAGTATTCTATCACCAATTATTAAATCTAGAAAAGGTCATTATGGTGAGTTGTTTCATAAACTAAGAAGTAGGGGTTATCTAAAAGTTCGGGTTGATGGGGAGATAATAGATATTGTGCCAAATCTACAACTTGACAGGTATAAAACACATGATATTGAAATTGTTGTTGATAGAATTAAAATTAATGAAAAGTGCGATAAGAGGTTGCTTTCATCTCTAAAATTAGCAATGGATGATGGCGATGGTACTATGATGGTTTTATCCAAAGATAATGAAATAAGATTTTTTAGTAGATTTCTCATGTGTCCTTCAACGGGTATTGCATATTCAAATCCTGAGCCAAATTCTTTTTCTTTTAATTCTCCTAAAGGAGCATGTTTAAGTTGTAATGGGTTAGGTTTTAAAAAAACTGTTGACTTTAAAAAAATAATTCCTGATAATTCAATTAGTATTAATAATGGTGGAATAGCGCCATTACAGAACAAAAATACTTCATGGATTATCGATCAGATTGAAATAATTGGTAAGAAATATGATTTTAATTTAAATACTCCTATAAAAAATATTTCTAAAGATGGTTTAGATGCTGTATTATATGGAACAAAAGAAAATATTAAAGTTAATTTAAAAGCAGCAGGGATTTCAAAGGTTTATAAAATTAATTTTGATGGTATAGTGAGTTTTATTGAAGAACAGTTAAATAATTATTCAAGTAGAAGTCTTGAAAAATGGGCATCTAAGTATATGACTTCTCATCTTTGTAAATCATGTTCAGGTGCAAGGCTCAACAAGGAGTCATCACATTTTAAAATTGATGGTAAAAGTATTTATGAAGTTTCTAGCTTAGATATAAAATCACTTAAATTTTGGATTAGTAATATTGAAAAATCTTTTTCAAAAAATGAAAAAATTATTGCTAAACAAATTGTTAAAGAGTTATTAAAGAGAATTCAATTTATTTTAGATGTTGGCCTTTCGTATCTTTCGCTTAATAGAACATCAAAAACATTATCTGGTGGAGAGGCTCAAAGAATTCGTTTAGCAACTCAAATAGGATCTCAGTTAACTAATGTCTTATATATTTTAGACGAGCCAAGTATAGGTTTGCATCAAAGAGATAATTTAAAGCTGATTGATTCTTTAAAAAAATTAAGAGATATAGGTAATTCAGTTATCGTTGTGGAACATGATAAAGATATGATTGAAAGTTCAGATTTTATTGTCGATATAGGTCCTCATGCAGGTGTGTATGGCGGCGAAATAGTTTCTCAAGGTTCAATTAAAGATATAATTAATGATAATCAAATTACTTCAGATTATCTTACTGGTAGAAAAAAAATCTCTATACCAAAAAAAAGAAGGAAAGGGAATGGTAAATTTTTAGAGCTTATATCTGCAAAAGGAAACAATCTTAAAAATATTGATATTAAAATCCCTCTAGGTCTTCTTTGTTGTGTCACAGGTGTTTCTGGCAGTGGGAAGTCCACCTTAATAAATGAAACCCTTTATCCAATTTTAAATAAACATTTTTTTAGAGGAGAGAAAAACCCATTAAGTTTTAAAACTATTAATGGTTTAGAAAATATTGATAAGGTCATAGAAATAAATCAAACTGCTATCGGAAGAACCCCTAGGTCAAACCCAGCAACATACACTGGTGTGTTTGGTGATATTAGAAATTTATTTGCAAGTGTACCTGAATCAAAAGTAAGAGGTTATAAGTTAGGTCGTTTTTCGTTTAATGTTATTGGAGGGAGATGTGAGGGGTGTAGAGGTGGAGGTATGAAAACAATTGAAATGAATTTTTTGCCTGATGTCTTAGTTCATTGTGAAGATTGTAATGGGAGGAGGTATAATAATGAAACTTTAGAGATAAAATATAAAGGAAAATCAATATCTCAAATTCTTGATCTAACGATAAATGAAGCTGTTGTTTTTTTTGAGCATATTCCTTCAATATTCAGAAAAATTAATACGATAAAAGATGTAGGTTTAGGGTATATTACTTTAGGTCAATCAGCTACCACGTTATCTGGGGGTGAGGCTCAAAGAATTAAGCTAGCTGCAGAACTTTCAAAAAGAAGCACAGGTAATACTTTTTATATTTTAGACGAGCCCACAACGGGTCTTCATTTTGATGATGTTAATGTTTTTCTTGATGTAATAAATACAATAGTTGAAAAAGGTAACTCTGTCTTAATAATAGAGCATAATATGGATGTAATAAAAGTTGCTGATTATATAATTGATTTGGGACCTGAGGGTGGAGAGGAAGGAGGTGAAATAGTTTGTTTTGGAACACCAGAGAGTATTGTGAAATCTTCGAAAGGTTACACTTCTAAGTTTCTAAAAAAAGAGTTATTAACTAACTAATAATGATATTATTCTAATTCTGGTAGTACAACAAATTATTCCTTTCTTAATTTTTTCCTATTTTTACGGCAATCTAAAATAATTTAAAGATGAATCAATTTTTTTTAAAGATTAGTATTCTATTCTTGTGCCTTATTTCTTTCTCTGTATTTTCTCAAGAAACTATTAAAAAAGAATCTACTAAAAAAGTAAAAGTTAAAAAGGAAAAAGTTAAAAAGGAAAAAGTTAAAAAAGAAACTAATTTAAATGAAATTTCATCTAGATTAAAATCCCCTGTAGAGCCACTAAAATCTATGTTTACTCTTGGTACAGGTTTCTATAGCTTTCAAGGAGATATTTCTAATGAAGAATCAAATTATTTATCTGGAAATATAGCTTATAATGCTGGGATGCGTTTCTTTGTTAATGATAAAATTGATTTCTCGGTGTTGTTTACTTCTCCTTTAGATTTTAATGAAAAATCAATTGATGATCTTGGAATAGTATCTGAATTTAGATCAACAATAACTTCGTTTGGCGCACAATTAGATTTTAATTTTAATGATATTTTTAAGAATTCTAGAATTCATCCATTTGCAAGTCTTGGTATTATTTCATCATCGTTTAAAACACTAAATACAATTGATAGCCCTAGTTATATGCCAAAAGAAAGTTCTGTTGGACTTCCTGTTGGTTTTGGTTTAATGTTAGATATTTCAAATAAGATGCGATTTGATGCTGCATTAAAGTATACTATTAATTCTGCAGATATTGATCATTCTGATTTATCTCAAAGTGATAATTACATGGTTTTAAATTTTGCTGTGCATTATGATTTATTTACTAGAGAAAAGAGTGCAAATATTTATGATCAAAAATATTATGCTGATGTTAATTATGATAAATTAGATATTGCCGATGCTGATGGAGACTTAGTTGCTGATATTGATGACTACTGTCCAAAAACACCAGCTGGTATTAAAGTTGATGAAAATGGATGTGCTCTTGATGATGATGGAGATGGTATTGCTAATTATCTGGATAAAGAAAAAAATACAAAACTTGGAGCTATTGTTGACGAAGATGGCGTAAAGTTAACTGATGAAAAATATTTTAGTATGTATTCAGATGTTGACCCTGCATCTAGAGAATATTCAGAGTTTTATAATGAAAATGAAATTAAGAGAGATGATTTTAAAACTGTCAACGCATATTTAATAGCGAAAGCTAATGCTTTTAACAGATTAAATAATCTCAATAATATGAATGAAGTTGAAGGTGTTTTTTACAAGGTTTTTCTATCTCAATTCTCAGAAGGTGTTCCAGCTAAGATTATTAATAAACTTTTAAGTTTAGATGATTTAGAAAGCATGTCAAATGAAGATGGTAGCATTATTTATGCTGTAGGGTCTTACTTAACAGTTGATGAAGCTCTAAACAGAGAGTTTAATTTAGAAAAAGCAGGATTTAAAAATCTTGACATTTTAGAAGTTAACAATGGAGCTTTATCCATTTATAGACCTCAGATTGTAGATCAATCCACAGAATTAATTGATAAAGAAGATTCATCAAAATTAAATGTTGATTCATCATTAGTAGAAAAAAATAATGCAAATTCTGATGAATTAATTAAGATTAAAGATGCTAATTCAAGCGGTACAGTCTTTAGGGTTCAAATTGGAGCGTTCAAAGTAGTATTAAATGATGAAGTTTTTAGTGGTGTTAAAAATGTAATCTCTTTTAAAGGAAATGATGGCTTAACAAGATATATGACAGGCTCTTTTACTGACTATAAAGATGCAGTATTATATTCTAAAGAAATGAAAGCTAGAGGATTTGAGGATGCATTTATTGTGACTTATAAAGATGGAGAAAAAGTAGCTCTAAATGTTGCAATTGAAAAGAATAACAAAAAGATTAAAAAGCAAAAAAATACAACAACTAAAAAAGTAAAAGTTGATGTATCGTTTCGTATACAAATCGGAGTTTTTAAAGATGAAATTAGTTCTAAGGATTTAGAGAAATTGAGTAAGATCTCAAATTTAACAAAAGAACCTAGTGGTAATTTCTACAAGTACTATTCATCTAGTTACAATAATTTTATCGACGCATCTTCTGAATTAGAAATGATTAAATCATTTGGTTTTACTGATGCTTTTATGATAGCTCAAAAGGATGGTGGTTTGATTTCGATTGAAAAAGCAAGAATGCTTTTAAATAATAACTAATTATTCATTGTTTTTACTTGCTTTTTTACTTCCGGAATAAATTTCAAATTTTCTAAAGCTGCATTCAAGTTTTCCATTCATTACTTTAATTTTTTTGTTAGGCTTTAGTCCAATCATTTTAAGATTCTCAAGGTCTGAAGAAATTAACCATACATCACAGTCTTGATAATTATTTTTTAAGGACGTGCCTAATTTTTCATAAAACTCATTCATCCCTAGTTCAATTCTTTCCCCGTATGGAGGGTTAAAAAGAACAAAAGTATTTGGAGAAATTTTAGTTTCAAAAAAATCTTCATTTTTTACCTTTATGCTTTCAAACATAAGAGCGTTTTCAACATTCTCTCTTGTCATTCTTACAGCCTTTTGAAAATTATCCCCACCTGTAATTTTCCCCTTGTATTCTTTTTCTTTATTTAGAGATGTGTCTCTAATTAATTCAAATAATTCCTCATCGTAATCTTTCCATGATGCAAAACCAAATTTATCTCTAAAAATATTTGCTGGAATATTATTTGCTATTAAAGCAGCTTCAATTAAAATTGTTCCAGATCCACACATTGGATCATGAAAATCTGAGGTCTGGTTCCAGCCGCTTAAGAGTATTAATCCGGCAGCTAATACTTCATTCATAGGTGCAACTACTGTATTTGATTTATAACCTCTTTTATGCAAAGAATAACCTGAACTATCTAATGATAATGTACATGTATGTTTTGCAATATGAAGGTCAATTGTTAAATCAGCATTTTTTGGATCTACATTTGGTCTTTTATCAAATTTATTTCTAAAGAAATCAGCTATTCCGTCCTTAACTAAAAGTGAGGCATATTTACTATGTGTAAATACTTCCGAATTTGTTGTTGCACTTGTTGAAAAAGTCATATTTATATCTAAAAATTCACTCCAGTCAATCTTAGTAATCTTTTCTAGTAATTCTTTTTCATTATGAGCTTGAAATGTTGCAATTGGTTTTAAAATTCTTAAGCATGTTCTTAAATTAAGGTTTGCCTTGTACATAAATCCAATGTCTCCCTTAAAGCTTACTGCTCTATTTTGTATCTTAACATTCTGAGCTCCTAATGTTCTAAGTTCCTCAGCGAGAATCTCTTCTAATCCATACATCGTTTTTGCCAACATGTAAAAATTTTCTTCTTTCATAATGCAAAGATAGTTTTATAAGTAATAGAATTACTTAGTTTTGTGTTATTAAATTTTAACAAAAACGTATGAGGCAACTAAGTTGTGACAAAGAAATAATTTATCTAAACTCTGATTTTTCTAAACTTCATCAAATTGTTCCTGAGATTTTAGAAAGAGATGTTTTTTATATTATTGATGAAAGTGTTTATTTGTTACACAGCAGTAAGTTCTCGCTTTTTAAAAATGTGATTTTAGTTCCACCAGGTGAAAAAACTAAATCACTTTCTTTCGTTATTAAAATAGTTGATCAACTATTGACTTTAAATGCTAATCGCAAATCTTTCTTAATTGGTATTGGTGGGGGTGTGATTTGTGACCTTACAGGTTTTGTATCATCAATCTATATGAGAGGTATTGATTTTGGTTTTATTCCAACTACATTATTAGCAATGACTGATGCCTCAATTGGAGGTAAAAATGGAGTTAATTTGAATACTATTAAAAATATAATTGGAGTTATTAATGATCCAAAATTTATATTTATTGATTATAGCTTTTTAAATACATTACCTAATAAGGACTGGTTAAATGGATTTGCTGAAATTATTAAACATGCATGTATTAGCTCAAATAATCTGTTTGATTTTTTAGAGAATAATGCTAATATATTTAAATCTTACGATTCTTGTAAAAATTCATTAGAGTTTGATCAATTATTATTTGATTCGATTTCTATTAAATTAGATTTTGTTAAGTCCGATAAAACTGAACTTGGTAGAAGAAAGTTTTTAAATTTTGGACATACATTTGGCCATGCTATAGAATCAAAATATTCTTTAACACATGGGGAGTCAATAAGTTTAGGTATTGTTTTTGCAAATCTTATTGCAAATAAGCTTAACATACTCTCTTATAAGGAAATGGAGAAAGTAAAAAATATTTTATCATCTTACTTATTGCCTGTTGAGTTATCTGCTTTTAATAAGGAAAGTTTAGTTGATTTGATCTATAATGATAAGAAATCTTTTAATGATAAGATTGATTTAATTTTTATAAATAAAATTGGTAGTTCTTTGATTCATAATATTAAGATAAAAGACATCTTTTAATGAATCAGAAAATTAAACCATTTAATTATAGCGGAGAAATTATTTCAAATTCATCTAAAAGTTATTTTCAAAGAGTAATAGCACTAATTTCTATTTCAAAAACAACTTGCTTAGTTCATGGGTTGTACAATGATGATGATGTTAAAGTTGCTCTTGGTATATTTAAGGCTATTGGTGGAAAGGTTAAAAAAAATACTAATAATATCTTTCTTGACAGTAGGGATGTTTACCCAGGAAGTAATATTTCTCTTTCTTGTGGAGAGTCTGGACTTAGTACTAGAATGTTTGGTACTGTTCTAACTTGTATTTTTTCAATAATAAAACTTAATGGAGATAGATCAATTGCTAATAGAAAAATAGATTTTTCAGAATTATCACAACTTGGTGTTTTAGTTAAACATGTATCTAAAAGAATGCCTATCATTTTAAAGGGTAATTTAAGTTCTGGAACTATTAATGTTGATGGTTCACAAGGTTCACAGCTTATTTCAGGCTTATTAATTGCTCTTAGTTCGTTAAAGAAAGATAGCGTTATAAATGTTAAAAATTTAGTTAGTAAGCCATATGTTTTAATGACTATACAAATTTTAAAGGAATTTGGCATATCTATTATTAATGAGGATTTTTCTAAATTCATTATTAAAGGAAATCAAATTCCAGTTTCAAGAGACTATTTTGTTGAGGGAGATTGGAGTGGGGCTGCATTTCATCTTGTAGGGGCTGCAATTTCTGGAGAGGTTTCTATTACGGGGCTTAATTTAGCTTCTTTGCAAGCTGATATAAAAATTCTTGATGTTTTATTAATGTGTGGTTCTAAAGTTATAAAAGGGGAAAATAGTGTCACTGTAAAAAAAGGTAGATTAGAGAGTTTTGTTTTTGATGCTCAAAATTGTCCTGATCTTTTTCCACCACTTGTTGTTTTGGCATCATGCTGTATTGGAGTCACTAAAATTAGTGGAGTAAATAGATTATCTAACAAAGAAAGTAATAGAGCTGTTGTTTTACAATTAGAATTTAAAAAATTAGGTATTGAGATTGATATTCGAGGAGATGATATGTTGATTACTGGTACTACGCATATTATTGGTAACGAAGTTGATTCAAATGGTGATCATAGAATTGCAATGGCATTAGCTACTATGGCAAGTGTTTCAAATTCACCGATCAATATTTTAAATGCTGATGTAGTAGCTAAATCCTATTCTAACTATTTCAATGATTTAGAAAAGGTTTCTAATTAGTTCTAAACTTAAATTTGTATTCAGTTAAGCTATTATTTGCTTTAATTATTTTTTGCTTTAAATTTTGCTTATAATTTTGAACTCTTAGAGATAGTTCTTCATCCGCTGTTGACATTATTTGGGAAGCAAGTATACCTGCGTTTAAAGCTCCATCTAAACCTACTGTAGCAACAGGAACTCCTGGAGGCATTTGTAGTATTGATAATATAGAGTCCCATCCATCTATAGAAATTGATGATCTGCAAGGAACACCTATTATAGGTAAGTGAGTAAAAGCAGCTATTACCCCAGGAAGGTGTGCGGCTCCTCCAGCTCCAGCAATTATAACTTGAATGCCATTTTTATGAGCATTTGATGCAAACTCTTCAACCATTTCTGGAGTTCTATGAGCTGATAAAGCATTAATTTCAAATGGAATTTCCATTTCATCTAAAAAATTTGCTGCTTTTTGCATTACTGGCATATCTGATGTGCTGCCCATTATTATACTTACCTTAGCTTTCATATATATATTAATTTAAATTTATTCAATTACAAATATATTATTTTTGAATATTATATATGCTCTGTATTGTGTGATTGATATAAATGTTAATAATTTATTTTTTTTCTTCTCTATTTTTATGAATTTTAGTAATTTAACAGCTTGATTATTAAGTTGTTATTTTTTTTATGACTTTTTTAATAAAAATAGTTCGATTCTTGTAGTGAATATATAAAAAGAATATATATTTGCAGCCGCTTTCGAGCAACAGATCTTTTAAATAATTAACATCATAAAAAATTTTCTCAAAAGAATTGTTTGTTTTTAAAAACAATGTATATTTGCAGCCCTTTTAGAAATAATGTTTGTTAGATTTTAGAAGGAAAAACATAAAAATGGCCTTAAAACCATTTTCATAGAAGTTCTTAAAAATATTGAAGATAGAATTAGAATACATCCAAATAAAAGTCAATTTATAAACTTTTTTTACAACGAAGAGTTTGATCCTGGCTCAGGATGAACGCTAGCGGCAGGCCTAACACATGCAAGTCGAACGGTAACAGATCTAGCTTGCTAGATGCTGACGAGTGGCGTACGGGTGCGTAACGCGTATACAATCTACCTTTAACTGAGGGATAGCCCAGAGAAATTTGGATTAATACCTCATAGTATTATAATTAGGCATCTTTTTATAATTAAAACTTCGGTGGTTAAAGATGAGTATGCGTACTATTAGCTAGTTGGTAAGGTAAAAGCTTACCAAGGCAACGATAGTTAGGGGGCCTGAAAGGGTGATCCCCCACACTGGTACTGAGACACGGACCAGACTCCTACGGGAGGCAGCAGTGAGGAATATTGCACAATGGAGGAAACTCTGATGCAGCCATGCCGCGTGCAGGAAGAATGCCCTATGGGTTGTAAACTGCTTTTATACAAGAAGAAACCTCGGTACGTGTACCGACTTGACGGTATTGTATGAATAAGCACCGGCTAACTCCGTGCCAGCAGCCGCGGTAATACGGAGGGTGCAAGCGTTATCCGGATTTATTAGGTTTAAAGGGTCCGCAGGCGGAATATTAAGTCAGTGGTGAAAGCCTACAGCTCAACTGTAGAACTGCCATTGATACTGATATTCTTGAGTATGGATGAAGTGGGCGGAATATGTCATGTAGCGGTGAAATGCATAGATATGACATGGAACACCAATTGCGAAGGCAGCTCACTAAACCATTACTGACGCTCATGGACGAAAGCGTGGGGAGCGAACAGGATTAGATACCCTGGTAGTCCACGCCGTAAACTATGATCACTAGATGTTGGCGATATAATGTCAGCGTTTAAGAGAAATCGATAAGTGATCCACCTGGGGAGTACGTTCGCAAGAATGAAACTCAAAGGAATTGACGGGGGCCCGCACAAGCGGAGGAGCATGTGGTTTAATTCGATGATACGCGAGGAACCTTACCAAGGCTTAAATGTAATATGACCGGCTGAGAAATCAGCTTTTTTTCGAACAGATTACAAGGTGCTGCATGGTTGTCGTCAGCTCGTGCCGTGAGGTGTCGGGTTAAGTCCCATAACGAGCGCAACCCCTATTTTTAGTTACCAGCGAGTAATGTCGGGAACTCTAGAAAGACTGCCTGTGCAAACAGAGAGGAAGGTGGGGATGACGTCAAATCATCACGGCCCTTATGTCTTGGGCTACACACGTGCTACAATGGTTACTACAATGGGCTGCCATCTGGTGACAGAGAGCAAATCCACAAAGGTAATCTCAGTTCGGATCGGAGTCTGCAACTCGACTCTGTGAAGTTGGATTCGCTAGTAATCGTATATCAGCAATGATACGGTGAATACGTTCCCGGGCCTTGTACACACCGCCCGTCAAGCCATGGAAGTTTGGAGTGCCTGAAGTCAGTAACCGCAAGGAACTGCCTAGGGTAAAACGGATAACTAGGGCTAAGTCGTAACAAGGTAGCCGTACCGGAAGGTGTGGCTGGAATATCTCTTTTTTTGAGTAAATAACTTTTATTTTGTACCTAATTCTATCTTCTTTTTTTAACTTTTTTCCCTTTAGAGTCTCGTAGCTCAGCTGGTTAGAGCGCTACACTGATAATGTAGAGGTCGGCAGTTCGAGTCTGCCCGAGACTACATAAATAAAGGGGGGATTAGCTCAGCTGGTTAGAGCGCCGCGTTTGCAACGCGGAGGTCATCGGTTCGACTCCGATATTCTCCACGAAAAAGTTCTTTGACATATTGTAATGAATATATATACTTAATATTTTAAAAGTTATTAAGGGCGTATGGCGGATGCCTTGGCTCTCATTGGCGATGAAGGACGTGACAAGCTGCGATAAGTTTCGATTAGGTGCAAATAACCTTTGAATCGAAAATTTCCGAATGGGGAAACCCGATTAATTGAAGATTAATCATTCTGTAAAGAAAGCTAACCTGGTGAACTGAAACATCTAAGTAACCAGAGGAAAATAAAACAAATAGTGATTCCCAGAGTAGTGGCGAACGAAATGGGAACAGCCCAAACCAATATTGTTTCGGCAAGATTGGGGTTGTAGGACTGTAATATAGAATTTAAATTTATAGAGGAATACTAGTGGAAACTAGAAACCATAGAAGGTGATAGTCCTGTACTCGAAATAGATTTAATACTTAACAGTATCCTGAGTAGGGCGGGACACGTGAAATCCTGTCTGAATCCACCGGGACCATCCGGTAAGGCTAAATACACATGAGAGACCGATAGTGAACAAGTACCGTGAGGGAAAGGTGAAAAGTACCCCGAACAGGGGAGTGAAATAGATCCTGAAACCATACGCTTACAAGCGGTAGGAGCCATTTTTATGGTGACTGCGTGCCTTTTGCATAATGATCCTACGAGTTACTCCTCATTAGCAAGGATAAGAATTTCTGATTCGCATCCGTAGCGAAAGCAAGTCTGAATAGGGCGTTTAGTTAGTGGGGGTAGACGCGAAACCCAGTGATCTACCCATGGGCAGGTTGAAACTTCGTTAATCCGGAGTGGAGGACCGAACCAGTACACGTTGAAAAGTGTTTGGATGACCTGTGGGTAGGGGTGAAAGGCTAATCAAACTGGGA
>Ga0209710_1001519_pt1 | contig 17565 bp, 12 predicted proteins | sample ArcticOcean_MG_C_5_FD_187436 | JGI IMG/M metagenome (GOLD analysis project Ga0209710, IMG submission 187436) | Marine microbial communities from western Arctic Ocean - ArcticOcean_MG_CB4_138 (SPAdes) (version 2) | ecosystem: Environmental > Aquatic > Marine > Oceanic | place: Arctic Ocean...
TGAAGAAGAGCAAGGTTTAATGACTAATGCTAGATGTTTAACTGAAGGGGTGGATTTACCTGCAATTGATTGTGTTTGTTTTACAGATCCTAAAAGAAGTAAAGTTGATATCGTGCAAGCTGCAGGACGTGCTCTTCGTTTATCAAAGGGTAAAAAATTTGGTTATATATTAATTCCAATATTCATCCCTGATGGAATGGATTTTAATACAGCAGCAGAGCAACAAGGCTTTGATGAGGTATCAACAACCGTTAGAGCATTAGCAACTACTGATAAAAGAATAGTTGAGTATTTAAGAGCTATTAGTGAAGGAGATACACACGGAATTGTAGGAAACCCAGTTGATGGAATAATATCTGTTTATAATCTTACTAACGTTGAAGCTGAAGAATTTAACAAAGCTATACAATTAAAAATTTGGGATAAAGTTGCTTTTGTAAATAGAAGACCTTTCGAAGAAGCTCGTGCTTTTGTTCATACACTTAATTTAAAAGATTACAAAGAATGGAGATTATATTGCACAAATAAACTTGAAGGATTTAAAGAAAAACCTCGGGATATTCCAGTTGCACCTGCTGATAATTATAAAGATGAATGGAAAGGCTTTGGTGACTGGTTAGGAAATGGAAAAATTGCCATACCAATAGGAAATATGAGACCTTTCAAAGAAGCTCGTGCTTATGTAAGAGAACTTAATTTAAAAAGTAAAAGAGAATGGAAATTATATTGCAAAAATAAACTTGAAGAATTTAAAGAGAAGCCCCAAGATATTCCATCTTCACCAAAAGCTGTTTATAAAGATAAATGGAAAGGATTGGGTGATTGGCTTGGAAATGGAAAGCTGGCTCGAATAAATATAAGTTATAGACCCTATAAAGAAGCTCGTTCTTATGTACAAAAACTTAATTTAAAAAGTGTTAAAGAATGGAAATTATATTGCACAAATAAACTTAAGGGATTTAAAGAAAAACCTATCGATATACCAGCTGGACCTAATCAAACTTATAAAGAAGAATGGAAAATATGGAGTGATTGGTTGGGTACTGGAAATGTTCACAAAAAAAATTTTAGACCCTTCAAAGAAGCTCGTGCTTATGTTAGGAAACTTAATATAAAAAGTCAAAGAGATTATAAATTATATAGTCAAAATAAACTTAAGGGATTTAAAGAGAAACCTCAGGATATACCAAATGCTCCACATGGTTCCTACAAAGATGAATGGAAAGGAATGGGTGATTGGTTGGGTACTGGAAATGTTCACAAAAAAAATTTTAGACCTTTCAAAGAAGCTCGTGCTTTTGTTCGAAAACTTAATTTAAAAAATAGAGATCAATGGATGCAGTACGCTCAGAATAAACTTAAAGGATTTAAAAATAAACCTCAGGATATTCCAGTTGCACCTGCTGATAATTATAAAGATGAATGGAAAGGAGTGGGGGATTGGTTAGGTAGTGGAGTTATAGCTAATCAAAACAGGGTGTTTAGGCCTTTTAAACAAGCTCGTAAATATGTAAGAAATCTTAATTTAAAAAACATTAATCAATGGAAGATATATTGTAAAAATAAACCAACTGATATTCCATCCAAACCTTTTAGAACCTACAAAGAAGAATGGAAGGGGTTCAGTGATTGGCTTGGTAAGAAAAAGTAATCTTGCATCAATAGCCACGCCTCAGTCTCTATTAATCCTGTTTAGTATTAGCTAATTCCATCACCTAGACACTAAATTTAAGTTCTGGTAGGATTAGGAATGATTTTTGCACTTTATATCATCACTACTTTATTGATTTGTATTTGTTTATTTTTAAGTCAGATAGTTTGGCAAAATGAAACTTATCATCTTGAAAATAAATACCCAAATAACAAGGTAATGCAAAAAGCTATTGAAGAGAGAAATGAAAAAATGTCCAGTATGGTTAACTCCCAATTTTATGCCAATATGTTTTTTAGTTTTCTATTTTCTACTGCAATCTTTGGAATATTAATTTGGCTAGACAGCATAAACTTTCTTACAATTTTTTAGTGATTAAAAAACTACTAACAATTATTTTTCTAGTTTTGTTTAGTGGGAATAGTTATTCAGAAACTATAGAAGAAAAACGATCCCATTATATTTATAATAATTTATCATTAGAATATTCAGAGTGTCAGCATTATTATTTAATAGCATCTGAAGCAGTTAAAACAAATAATCCAGATTCTAATGTGATAAAGAATTTTCTTCAAAGTTCAAAATTATCAAGTGAGTTAGCATTCATGTATGGTCAAGAAGCTGGCATGACTATTGAAGCAATGTTAGCAAGAACTGAAATTTTAGTTAAAGAAATGTTAAAACCATTAAATGATAATTATGCCAACATATCTATTTTATTAAATAAATATGGTGAAAAATGTAAATCCATGATTGAGACGCCTGAAGTTAGAAATCAATTTTGGATAAATAAAGCAAACGATAAATATAAATGACATTACTAGAAATTTACATAGCTTATGAGATAATTGCCTTGGCTTATAAACTTTTAGTGGACTAATTATGAAAAGAGATTGGACAATAATTGATAAAAAATTATTTACCAACCTGCACTTTAAAAGTTAATTCTTTTATTTTTTTTCCATTTTTGTTTCCAATAATTCTTACCTCAGACCCACTGCTTGGTACAAAAAGCAAGAAAGTGAATGAATTATCACTATTAATCATTTCTTCTTCCTCATTGATAATTATTTGATCAATTTTTCCTTCTTGAATTGCACCAGTAATTGAAACAGTTCCTTCAGCATCAATGAGAATTAATCGGTCTACTTCAGCCCAATTTGGTTGGTTTATTTCAATTAATTTAGGGCCAACTTTTATAACTTTGTCTTCACCAGCTTTTTTAATTACAAGTTTTTCTTGTATATAACCATCTACGCAACCAATATCTTTTTTAACCTTAACATAGTACCAGTTTTTATTTTCTTGAGATGGAGAAATAAACAGCATTTCTTGATCCTTTTTAACATTGGTCACAACTTTAGATTTACTATTAGGTTTTTGATAAACTTTACCATTGGAAGATGCCTTGTGGTTAAATGGTATATTGCCACAATCAGCCAAGCCTCCTATTTCAGTTTCTAGAGCTTGAATTTCGTTATCTTTGTCACCAAGAAGTTTTTTCTTTTCTTCAATTTCTAAAATTGCACAGTCCTGTTGAAGTTTACTTAACCTATGTTGAAAATTCCAAAATTTATCTGTGTTAAGCTGACCTTTTGTTCTTTCTTCTTCAGGTATACAAATTACAGGTTTATGATTTTTTGCTTTATGAGCAGAAGCTTTATCTACATTAAAAATAAAAGTTACAGTAAGCACTACTGTTAAAAATAAAATTGAATTAATTAATTTTTTCATTTTAATTACTATATAGCAAATCTTTAATATGGTCAGCTGAAACTGCAATATTTTCTGCTGCAGTATCAGAAATTAACGTATTTAAACCTATAATATTTCCATCAGAATCAAACAAGGGTCCCCCAGAGCTTCCTTGATGAATTTTTGCACCATGAACAATAAATTTTGTATCTTTATCAAAGCTTTCTAAAATATTTGGAAAATTTCTTTGCATTACTTCTGCTGTTCCTAGCCATTGAATATCACCAGTAGATGTATGGCCTATTAGTCCTCCAGGAGAACCCATGGCCCTCACAAAATTTCCTTTTTTGAGTGACTTAAAAGATAAAAATTTATTTATTGGCTTCATTGAAACTTTAAATAATTCTTTTGGGTTATGCCTTACTATACAAATATCTTTTTTTTCATCTTTTTTAACAAGCTTAGCTTCTGCCCAATCTTTTCCGTTAAGTAGCTGAATCCACAAAAGCTGATCAATTTTATCATTATTAAAATTCCATTTTAAATCTTTTTTTGCATATTCTAAAACTTTTGAGTCTGGTTTAGCCATTGCTACATGGCAGTTCGTTGCAATTTCTTTGTTGGTGATAATTACACCAGAACCACTTCCAAAAGGTAATTCTTGTTTTTTAGTATGATTAGTTAAAACCATTTCGATATAAACAACTGATTGTTCTAATTTATCAACATTACTTTTAGGTTTTTTTGCTATTTGATCATCAAATAATGTTCCACCTAATGCTTTATCTATAAATTTTACTAAACATATATTATAAGCCTCTAGACCATATTTTCTTGATCTATTACAATTCCATTTAACAGATTCAATTTGGTCTTTAGACAAATCACTAAAATCTGCGTAATCATTTCCATCACTTATAAAATTTGCTCTAACCTCTGAATTGCAAGCTTCTTTATTTGATGAATCTTCACATTGAATTTTGATAGCATCTCGATGGCCTTTAGTTAACTTATTAACTCCACCATCATTATCCCCACAAGATATCAAAAATAAGGGAATTAATAATAAAAATTTATTAAATCTAAAAAAATTGATCATTGTCAGTATATTTAAATTCAACTTTAGCATTAATTTGTAGACTCTTGGAAGCTTTATTTATTAAATACATTTTTAAAAGTTACAGATGAAATTCAATATTTTTAGATATTTAATAATAATTTACTTTTTGACTATTACTTCTGTAGTGGCAAAGGAAGAATGTAGTCCTGAATTTGAAATAACCAAACCCAGCTCAATAGTTCAATCAATAAATGCCGGTAATAATGAGAAGTCAGTGTTTATTTACTTTGATCAAAGTTTGAGTATGCAAGGCTATACTAAAAATCAACCTGGACAGGACAATTTATATGTAAATGTAATAGACGATTTACAACAAATAGCAGAAAATGTTGGTTCTAAAACTTATTATCATAGTTTTGGAAAATCAATTGTTCCTATAAAGGAAAATAAAATTTCACAAGTAATCAAACCATCGTTTTATGAGTGTTCTGGTTCAGCAGCTGATTGTAATAATCAAGAATCAAAAATTCATTTACCTTTTAAAATGGCAAAAGCTAATCCGGATGGCACTTACATTATTGTAACTGATCTATTTCTATCAAGTAAACAATTAGTTGGTGGAACATTAAGTCAATTAACAAAACCTTTAAAATCAATTTTAAAAAAAGGAAAATCTGTTGGTATTATTGGGGTAATGAGTTCATTTAATGGAACCATTTATGATATTCCGACTATGGAAGGGGGCACTGTCTCATATACAGAAGCTCAAAAAAGACCTTTTTATATTATTGTTATTGGCGATCAAAAAGAAATTAACCAAGTTAAAAAGAATTTAGAAGAACAGCATTTTACAGACGCAGAAGATAATTATAAATATACATTAATCACTAGTACTCCGATATTACAAAACCTTAATGAAAAAAAATTAATCAACGAAAATAATATAAGTTCTAAAGTTACAAAAGCAGAAAATTTTAAACTTGATTATATTAAGGAAACATTACCAGTTTATAAATTTGATATTAGAAATAAAAGTAAAAGTATTGAATTTTCAATTAATAGAGATGATATAATTGTTAAAGGCTCTAATGGAGTTTCAGAATTTAGAATAGAAAACACTTTGTGGTCTAGTAAAGAAAATAGATGCAGTAAAATAAATGAAGATGACTGGAAAAAAGACAGAAGAGTAGAAATTAGTAAAACAAGTGGTGGCCTTACGAGTCCTAGTGAAAAAAAATTAGATATTTCTATGTTTAGTACAGTTCCATTAAATAAAATGTTCTGGGGAAGAAAATATTTTTATCTAATAGATATTTATGCGGAAAAACCAGGTAATGCATCAGAAGAAACTTTTAAAGAATGGTCAGTTAGAGATTCAGATGCTGAAGAATTTAAAGATGGAAATCCAGTAGAATTTAAAACATTGAATTTAACAAAAATTATGAAAATTTTAAATTCTGTTGCAAATGATGAATTTCAACCAACATTAATAGCAAGCTTAGCTTTAAACTTTAATTTATTAAAATAACTATGGTAAATATTTTTAGATCTCTATTCCTTTCGCTAATCGGCCTAGGTCCTTTTGCGGCAATAAGTATATTCTTTATATCTAGCATGATAGTCGGAGTAGGTCCTGAGTCTGCCCTTGCAACGTACTTTGGTGATTATATCATAAATTCAGAAAGTCTTGCAGATGCTGGTGATGATTTTCAAGATGTAGCAAACTATTTATTTAAGTTATTTTATGAAATGAATATCGCACTTCTTTCTTTAACCGTTATTATGACTTTAAGTTGGAGTACGTGGTCTCATTATCTTAATGTTGATGCTCCTGGAAAAGCAAAAATCTATTTTATTCATTGGGCAATATTTTCAAGTATATTTGTTGGTTTATTGGTTGCTATAATTTTATATTTTACACAAACCACAGCATATGTTGCTCAACAATTTTTAAGTGGAGGTGGTAAAACTCAAATAATACTAATTAGTTTAGTATTATACATCTTTATGTATTACGTTGGAGTTCTATTGGGTACAGCAAGATTTGCTAGATCTTCTGTTTTATTTGCTAACAAACTACCAGGGGGCTTTTGAAAAATTTTATTATAGGAATTGGTGGCACAGGAGCCAAATGCTTAGAACATTTATTGCATTGTTGTTCAGCTGGCCTTGGTCCTAAAAATTTGTGGGCAGGCATGATTGATCAAGATGAAGCCAATGGAAATGTCAGTAGAACTAAAATTCTATTAAGCAAATATATGAACTTAAGAAGTAGCTTAAGAGATGAGTCCAAGCATGATTTGGCTAAAGATAGTAATTTATTTAAAACTAATGTTACAGCTAACAATGATTCTGTATGGTTACCTCTAAAGGGTGCAGATCCTACATTAGAAGAAGTCATAAATTACAACATGCTGAAACCAGAGGTTAAAGGTTTAATAGATTGTTTGTATGATCCAGAAGAAAGAATGCAAAATTTATCAGAAGGATTTAGAGCAAGACCTAACATTGGTGCTGCCGCAATGCTTGCAACAACAGCGAATGAGGATGATCCTTTCTGGTCTCAAATTTACAAAGCAATTGATGCTGCTAGGGGTGGTGAAGAGGTTAGAGTATTTATTATAAGTTCAATTTTTGGTGGTACAGGGGCATCTGGATTTCCAAACATTGCAAGAAGAATAAAACAAATTCAACAAGAAAAAAATGTAACATCTAACTTTCATCTAGGGGGTGCATTAATGCTTCCATATTTTAATTATGAGGTTCCTGAAGAAAATATGGAAGGAGAGTTATTTGCGAAACCAGAAGAGTTTTTAGATCAAACCAAAGGTGCTTTGGAATATTACGCAAAATTATTTGAACATAATAAAATTTTTGACCAAGTTTATGTTTCAGGTTGGGATCCACTTTCAAAATTAGCAAATTTTAAAATGGGTGGAAATTTACAAAATAACCCCCCATTATTTCCAGAATTATATGCTGCACTAGGGGCTTTAAAGTTTTTTAGTGAAGAAAACTCAATAAGTGAAAATCAAGAAATATTTCATATAGGAAAAAATGAAAGTAATAATATTTTATGGAGTGATATTCCAAATGTATCAAATAACTTAAATTCAAAAGATTACTTAAGTAAATTAATAAGATTTAGTTTTTCCTATAACTGGATGTATGGACCAGCTTTAACAGGAAGTTGGAGTAAAATTAAAAAATATCAAAATGAAAATTGGTTTAAAAGATTGGTTTATAAAAATACTTACAGTGATGAGACAAAATCATGCGAGGTTGGTCATGAACGGAATCAAGAAATTATTACATCTATGCAAGAATATTGCCAAGATGTTTTAACCTGGATTGCAGATATGCAATATTCAACTATTGCGAATACTGATCAAAAAATGGATTTGATTGTTTCTGATTTCTTTTCAGAATTTAAACCCAAAAATACTTCTAAGAGAGTTGAGATTAAAGAAAAACTTAATGCAACTGAGAAAAATCAATTTAATACATTAATTAATGATAGTAAAAATTTAAAACTTTTAAATATCATGAGTAATATTAGTTACAAAAAAATTTATAAGGATCAAAAAGGTCTAGGTGTGTTCATGGACATTCTCTTTAGATCTTGTGAACAATAATTATGGTTAAAAAAGTATTACCTCCTTTAAACGAACAAAACCAAGTTCCAAATATTGCTGGATCGGGTGAATGGAAGGCTGAAGACGCTACATTTTTAGAAAAATTGGCTAAAGGTCTTAAAATGAGTGGCGAAGATGTAGTTTCAGCTGCTAATATTAATTCGGTTCCTGATGTTTGGGCTAGAGTTTTAATAGTTAGAAATGGATTAGTTGATAATAGTAAATCAATCGTTGACGAATGGAGAGGAACTTTAGCACTTCTTGCTTTGGCACCTTATTACAAGCATATCTATGATTTAAACTCTAGCATAGTTAATATTCAAGATATTAAAAACAACCCTTTCACTAATGCAGGCTCAACAGATACAAAATATTCACATATTGGAAAAATATTATTTGATGTAAAGCCACTAGATACAATGGCACAAGGTCAAGACTGGAATGCAATTGGTGTTTTAAATTTTAAAAGCAATCAAGCTATAGCAATAATAAATCCATATACAATGGTTGCTGCTGCTAGAGATTATACATCTATTGAAAATATTCAAAAGCTTCCTTGGTATGAGGATGGTTTTTTAAAAGATCCATGTAACGCTAGAGATATGAGAAATGAACAATATGCTGTTTTATCTCACTACTTAAATAATTTAATTACTGGTATTCAGAGTTTAAGTCCTTCAAACATGGAAGTTTTTAATGCTGTGATGGGTAGACTTCAGGAATTTAAAATTTCCTGTGATGCAAAAGCTGGATCTGCTGAATTTTCAGGCTGGACACAAACAAGAGTAAATTTAAATTTACCAGCACAGCCTGTATATGACAAGCTAGCCCAAATATTTATTGGTGCTACAGAGCAAAATGCAAAATTTGACTGTGGTTTGGCAGTGAGACCAGAATTTAAAGATCAAATTAAAGGTGCAGTATTTGCAGATTTTAGAATTGCCCAATCAATGGGTAGAACTTTGTCTGATATTAGGATCTGGAACAACTATTCACTTAATTCATTAAGACAAGATGAAAATCTTTCACGAGCATTAAAAATTGAATGTGAAAAAGAAGGATATTTATATCTTACCCCAGAAACAATTTTTACAGAAAAATTAGTTTTATTTGCTGGAGATAATAGAAAACTTAAAGAGCATTCAAGTGAAGGCAATCAATTTGCTTATCCTGTGAATAGTGCAATGCTTATGTTTATGGATCCTAAAACTTTATCAACTAACTGCATAGTTTCTGCAGATGGAGATAATTATAAAGCAGTTATTTATTTAGAGTTGGTTACTGAAACTGGCAATACAATGAATTACACTTTAGAAAAAATTTATAAAGCTAAAGATGTTATTAAAAATAGAGGTGTGCCATTAGCTTTCAGTGTTTGGCCTGATATTAAAATTGATAATTGGGATCAATATTTCTTCTTCTATGACGGTAATGCACAAGTAAATATTCTACCTAAAAATATTTTTGCAGTTAATGATATTAACAATAAATTAGAAAGTTTAGAGGGAACAGATAAAATTAAATTTATTGATAATATGATGAGCTCACATCAAGTAATTGGTGAAGAAGTTCTAATACAACAAACTACTGCAGTCACCGAGCTAAGAGCTTTAAAATCTTCACCTGAAGCTATTTTGTGTAATGTTGCAACTCAATCTAGTGGAAAAGCATACACAGAACACAATAAAAGAGTAGACGTTGGTTTAATTTTATTTCCTGATGCAACAGAGGTACAAGAAAATAGCAATCAATGGTCAGTTGGAATTGATTTTGGAACAACCAACTCGTGTGTGTATTTTAAGGAGAATAAAGAAAACCCTAAAGAGCTAATTTTTAAAAATAGGATTAATTTACCTTATGAACCGGGTACAGATGAAGAGGAAATTGAAGAAGTAATGCAAGCACATAAAGAATTTGTACCAAGTAGAGAAGTTACTGTACCTTTCATGACTATTTTAAGAGAGAGATCTTACAAAGAAACTTCTGTTGAAAATTTACCATTTAGAAGTAATTTTATTTATTATGTGGATCAAGTTTTGTACGCCATTCAAGACTTACCAGATGATAAGAGGCCTTTAAAATTTAATTTGAAATGGGATGAGGCTGAACAAAGTCGAACTAAAGTACAATATTTTGTCTCACAAGCTGTATTACAAGCTGCAGTAGAGGCTGCTGCCAATGGAGTTAAAAGAGAAAATTTAACTTTTAATTTTTCTTATCCAGAGGCATACAATGCTGATCATTTAAGAGCCTTTAAACGAATAGCAAGAAGAGCAGTAAGTGTGGGTCTTGCTGATAAAAGCTCTAAAATACAAGAAAAAACAGGTTTTTTAACTGAAAGTATTTCAAGTGCTTTATATTTTGCCAAAGGACAAGAAGTACCACTTGTTAATAATGTTGTGACAATTGATATTGGTGGAGGAACATCAGACCTTTCTATATGGCAAGATAGAAATTTACTTTGGAGAAACTCATTTAGACTTGCAGGTAAAGATGTATTAATAAATTATCTAACAAACAATTTAACGTTAATTAAAGATATTAGCGGTAACGATGATTTACTATTAGAAAGTTATCAAACTTTACAAAGTATAAAAACCAATAAAACCAAATTAGCTAATGGAATAGAGTTACTAGTTAATAGTCCACAGTTCGGAGAAGCTTTTAAAAATAGATTTAATATTATTAATGGTAAAGAAAAAGGTAAAGAATTAGCGGATCTTACAGAACTTGCTTTATCAGGAATACTTTATTATGTATCTCAAGTTATAAATCATTTAGTAGAAATTGGTGATTTTAAAACAAGTGCGGATCAATCAAAAGCATTAAGAATTTGTTTAGGTGGGAAAGCAAGCACTCTTTATAAAATTGTTTTTGAAGATAGTGAAGATCAAGAAGGATTATCAAAAATGATTGAAAAAATGACAGGAGGCATATTCACTTCAATAGGTATAATATTCACTGAAGCTCCAAAACACGAAGTATCTTACGGTTTACTTGTAGATCAAGAAGGTGCAACTGATCTTAATATTAAAGAAAGATCACATGAAACAGTATTAGGTGAAGACGTTATGGGGGGTAAAAATAAAATTGGTGTTGTATCTCAATTAGATCCCAATACTAAGTGGCGTGTTAAAGACATTACTCAGTTAAAAACTTTCTTAAAATATTTAAAAGCTTATTCAAAAATACCAGTTACGTTAACTAAAAAGCTAGAAGGTGATATTGAAGGAAAAATCAATACCGAATTAACCAATGGTCAGTCTAGAGCTTTAAAATTAAAAGAGAGTCAACAATCTGTTGAAGGTGAAGATAGTTTGGCTGAAATATTAAGAACTTCTTCAATAGTAGAGCCTGTATTCATTCAAGGATTAAAGCAAGTAATTAACGAGGTTTCTAGCGGAAAATTAAAAATTAAATAATCATGCTTAAATCTATTGCTAAATTATTATTAGCATCTTTGTTATCAGTAATATTCATTACATCTAATACACTAGCTTTTCATAAGGAAAATAGATTAACAAAAAATGTAGAAACAGAATGGAATGGAGACCCTAAAGATAAGAAAACTTTCGAAAACGAAGCTAAGATTAAATATTGCGCATTTAAATCAACTGGTAAATCAAAGATTATTGATGGTGAACCTGTGTTTGATGAAACTACAAAAAAACAGAGAATAAGTGAAGATGATAATGAGCCAGTATTTGATTTAAAAGAAATTTTCGAAATAGAGATTTCTGGTTATCATTCTCTCGATTCAACTAAAGCTGACAAAGTTTTAATACCAACTCCAGCTAATGGTTTAAATTTTAATATAAATAATGACTGGTCAAACATTAAACTTATTACAGTTTTGAGGATGTATTGTTTACAAGACAGTACTATGGATAGACCTACTCAATTTAAAGATTTAGTTGAATTTTATAAAGAAGTCGCTGCTGACAATGGATATTTAAAAAAAGATGGTGTTACAGGTGACTACAATAAGAAATTAATGGAAGGCCCTAATGATAGAGGCCCTAGAGCAGATCGTGATATTTTAATAGATGGAATAATAATTAACAATCCAAATGCAGTTTGGTATGTTCCAGACTTTTTAATTCAAAAAAATAAAGAAATCAAAAAAGCAACTGTGGAAAAAAAAGCTGCTGAAAAAAAGAAAGCAGTTAGGTTAGCTGAAAAAAAAGCTACACAAAAGGGTAATAAAGAATGGATTTCAGAGAATAAGCAAAAGTATATTGATCAATTTAATAACAAACTTAATGAGTATGAAACTTTAATAGATGAAATTGTTTCACAAAGGAATTTGTTAATTACACAACTTTCAGATTTTGAAACATTAGTTGCTGACAGTAATGATATAGTAGATAATGCAATAGATGATCTAGTTAATACTGGTAATGATCAAGTAAAAAGAGTTAGAAATGAAATTAGAAAAAATAGAAAAATATATTTATCTAACAATCACATCAAAGATTACAAAAACAGATTAGAAAAAATCGAAAATAAAGATTTTACAAAGTACGAAAGATATTTAACTTTAAAAGATTTGATAAAAAGAACTAAAAAATCTAAAAAAGTTGAAAACTTTGTTGGTAAGGATGCTACAGAAATATTTGGAATTATCTTCCAACAAAGTCAAATAGGTTTTATTCAAGAATTTGATAATATCAAAGGTAAGAAACTTGGCTCTGGCTCTATAGAAGATCAAGACAATATGTCAAAATTAATTAATGAGATTGTGGAACATGAAAACAATATAAGCGAATTCATCCTTGATCCTGTTGAAAATTTATTTATTTTGGACAATGCTATTCAAAATAAAACTCCTTGGGTTAAATATCTAACTTATATTGCAATATTCTTATCAATAATTGGAATTATTATTTACGTTGTTATTCAGCAACAAAATATAAGAAGGTTAAGAGAGGAAAGTGAAGAAAAAGTTGGCTCATTAAAAAATGAATTTGAGGGTAAATTAAGAAATGCATCTGAACAGATTAGATCATCAGTCAGTAGATCAACAGTAAGAACTCAACAAACTGGAACCATGAGAGATCCAGAGCCTGTTCAAAAAATACTAAAAAATCCAGAAGAAATCATTGCAGAAAAATATAATGAAATAGAATTGGATTACAAAGAAGCGTTAGAAGACTTTTCAAAAGTTGCTGTTTTTAAAGAAAAATGGAATGGTTTAGCTTTAAGTAGAAAAGAACGTCAAGATGGAACCAAAACTATTTTAACTAACTCGACTAGAACATTCGAAAAAGCAGGTATTTGGTGTGTAAATTTTGATGATAAATACTACGCTTTTCCAGGATCAACAGTAAAATCCAATATGGCAACTTACATGAATATGGATTTTATGAAAGCCGGACAAGACTTTAAGGGTGTGTTTAATATATCAACTGGAGCCTCGTACTTAGCAGAACCATCAGAATTAAGAAAAGGTGGAGCTGGTTTTGTAGTAGAAAAAACTGGAAAAATTATTTTTCCTGATTAAAAATGATTTATAAATTTATTGACAATAATGGTTCTGAAATAAGTGTAAATTCTTTATCAAGTCTTCAGGCTTTAGTAGATAGTGAAATGGTAAAAGAAAATACCAAAATTAAAGCTGGATTAAGAGGGAAATGGACCACAGCATCTAAAATTCAAGAATTAGTGTTTATCAAAGAAGTTATTCCAGAAGCTGAAGCAGAAGAAGTTATTCCAGAAGCTGAAGCAGAAGAAGTTATTCCAGAAGCTGAAGCAGAAGAAGTTATTCCAGAAGCTGAAGCAGAAGAAGAAAAATCTGAGTATGAGTTAGAAGAAGATAAAATAGATAAAGCTTATGATGATGAAAATATAATTGGATTGAATTTATTTAAAGCAATGCAAATATGTTTTAAAAAATTTTTTAATTTTAAAGATAGAGCTAGCAGGTCTGAGTATTGGTATTTTCAATTAGTTTTTGCGATTGTGTCTTTACCTTTATTTATCTACGAAGATTCTTCTAATGATACACATTTAATATATACTGGAATATCAGCAATTATAGTTCTCATATTATTTATCCCAGCAATATCAGTAAGTGTGAGACGATTGCATGATATTAATAAATCAGGATGGTTTGTTATTATATCGGTGATACCCTATATTGGCTGGATTATTCTTGCAATAATGTTGATTGGAAAAGGAACTTTAGGCAAAAATAAATTTGGAAAATATCCATTAAAATTCAAGTAAAAATATGCAAAACTTTATAGTAACTACTATAGTTTTTTTGTTACTTGCAGGTTGCATTTCTAAAAGTGAGAAAGCTAAAAACACAATAGTATATAAATATAGAACTCCAGAACATGTAAAGATGGAGTGTGAAAACCAAATGAAAAAAAATTTAAATAGTAAAGCAAAAGCAGGTTCTAATTTTGGTAATTTTTTACTGGGAGTTATTAATGGAATGCAAGAAGATTGGGCATGCGATCCATTAAAATAGACAATGAAAAATATTTTAATTATTTCAATTATCTTTGCGTTATTTAGTCTAAATTTAAATGCAGAAAATCAATTTCCAATTGATAAAACTATTACTTATGGAAAACTGGATAATGGTTTTACCTATTACATTCGTGAAAATGAAAAACCTAAAGATAAAGCTTATATAAAATTAGTTATCAAGGCGGGCTCGGTAATGGAGGAAGAAAACCAATTAGGCCTTGCTCATTTATTAGAACACATGGCCTTTAACGGTTCAACCAATTACCCAAAAAATGCGCTTGATAAGTTCATGTCTTCAATTGGACTTGATTTAGGCTCACATTATAACGCAACTACCGGACATCTTAAGACGGTGTATGAGTATGAAATCCCAACAGATGATCCTATAAATGTTGCAACAACTATTAAGATTTTAGCAGATATTGCTAATAATTTAACTTTAGAAGGTGAAGCATTTGAGAGAGAGAGAAAAATTGTTGAAGAAGAATGGCGAAGTGATTTAGGTGCTAGCAAAAGGTATTTAGATGAGTTGTTGCCATACCTTTATAACAATTCACGTTTATTAGAGAGAAAACCTATTGGTGATATAGAGGTTATTAGAAACTTTGAGTATGACGATGCTAGAAGCTATTACAAAAAATGGTACCAGCCCAACTTAATGGGACTGTTCGTCATCGGCGATGTTGATGTTAATGAAATTAAAAACATAATTACAGAGAACTTTTCTTCATTTGAAAATAATGATGTAACAATACCTAATTACAAAATTCCTGACTTTAAAGAAAACCAGTTTTTTAAATACCAAGATGAAGAAACGGAAAGAATATCATTTGATCTTTTGGAGAAAACTGATTTTAAAAAACTAAACAATTTTGATAATTATAAAGATGATCGAATTTATAATTTAATAAGTGATATTTATCAAAGACGTATTGATGAACTTTTAGAAAAAAATGAATTAGCTTTTCTTAATAGTGGATTAGGGAACTCTCAAGTTTCAGATTTAGATGAATATAAAATAGTTTCTGTAACTTTAAATGAAGCAAAAATTAATGAAGGTATTATTGATTTTTTAACATTCATTAAACAAATTGAAAAGTTTGGTTTTCTTAATTCAGAATTAGACTTAGCTAAAAAAAATTACTTACAATATTTAAAACAAAATATAATTGATGAAGAAACACGTAGTTCAGAAAGCTATGTAAATGAATATCAAAGACATTTCATAAATGATGAAATGATTAGTTCTTCAAAAGACCAATTAAAATTTACTAAAGAAATGCTACCTTTAATTACAATTCAAGATTTAAATAATTATTTTAAAAAATATATTCAAGCTAAAAATCAAATCATAAGCATTAAAGCTCCAGCATATATTAAAAACTTACCCAATGAGGTTGAAATAAAAAACCTATTTAATGAAGTTAACAACAAAGCCATTAAGCCTTATGAATTTCAATTAAAAGAGGTGAAATTAATTAAAGAAGAGTTAATTGGTTCAAAAATTATTAAAAGAGTTAAATATCCAAAAACGAATGTTATTAAATTAACTTTAAAAAATGGTCCTGAAGTTTATTTAAAGAAAACTGATTTTAAAAAAGATGAAATTCAAATAAGAGGCTTTAGTTCAGGTGGTTTATCAAAAGCTGATGATACACAGTATTTATCAGCAAAATACTTAGATGAAATAATATCTCGAGCAAATGTTGGTGAATTAACAGTCTCAGAGAAAGAAAATTTATACCCAACAGATTTTGTAGATCTATATCCCTTTGTAGATGGACAAGAAGAGGGAGTTAAGGGTTATTCTAATAATGAGCACTTAGAGGATATGTTCAAGTTATTATACGTAAACTTTACAGATTTAAGAATTACTCAAACTCATGTTGATATCTTTAAAGAAAAGCGAATTAGCCAATATAATATAGATAAAGAGAACCCAGATCATGCATATAACTTGGAGTTTGTTAAAAAATTTTTCAATGATCATCCAAGAACTAGGAGCAGTACAGAAGAGCTTTATAATCAGATAAATCTTAAAGATCTTCAGGATTTTTACATTGATCGATTTAAAGATGGGGGCAATTTTAATTTTGTAATTGTAGGGGATTTTGAGTTTGATGAAATTGAACCCTTAATTGAAAAATATATAGGAAGCCTTCCTTCTTTGAATAGAAAAGATGGCTATATTGATCGTGGCATTAGATATAATTTAGGATCAGAAGAAGTAAAATATGAACAAGATGATCCTAAAAAAGCATACGTCACAAGAATATATAACAAAGAATTCAAAAACACCGTTAAAGAAAGATATAAATCATATTTATTATATTCAATAATAGATAAAATGTTTTTTGATCAAATAAGAGAAAAAGACAACTTAGTTTATTCAATTTCAGCCCAACATTATTTCAACAGCTTTAAACCAATAGAACTTATAAGTTTTTACTTAAACTATGGTGCTGACCCAAATAACATTGATCAAATTGATAAAAATATTAATATTATTTTAGATAAAGTAAAAAAAGGTAATTTTGATTTAAAAACCTTTGAAGATAAAAAGTTAACTTTAATTAATGATTACAAGAGTAGCTTAGAATCTAATTCTACCTGGTTAAGTGCCATTCATAAAGCAGATAAGAATAATCTTTATTTAGAAAGAATGATGTACAAAGAAACCATCATTAAAAGCATTACTAAGAGAGAAATAACTCAATTAGCAAAAAAGTATTTCAATGGAATATACTTTAGTGACATCCAGCTAATCTCAGAATAACAATTGAAGCCTTACTAATTGCTGAACTCACCTTCCTGATACACAGATTATTAGCTGATTAATTATTTATTGATCATTTTAATAATTCACAAATTAAACATTATTAGAGCAAGTTTTAAACAAACGGTAATGATCTAGTAGAATCATGCATTGGATTTCATTCCTTTTTTTGCGTTTACGTTTTTTTTCCTTATATTCCTCTTTACGTAGACCCTTCGATAAGAGAAGGAGTGAAACCATTACAAATTACAAATTACTTTCCCTTAAA
>Ga0209710_1001521_pt1 | contig 17557 bp, 24 predicted proteins | sample ArcticOcean_MG_C_5_FD_187436 | JGI IMG/M metagenome (GOLD analysis project Ga0209710, IMG submission 187436) | Marine microbial communities from western Arctic Ocean - ArcticOcean_MG_CB4_138 (SPAdes) (version 2) | ecosystem: Environmental > Aquatic > Marine > Oceanic | place: Arctic Ocean...
TTTCCTCCTTTTAAGTTTAAGCGAGTTAGTAATAATGAAGATCCTATCTAAAGCAATCTTCAACTTTATTTATTATAACATATATGCACTATACGTCAAATTACGAGTGTATTTGGTAAAATTATTATCTACGGCTTGAACGGCCTAGGAACACGTTGTCATTACGTTCTCTTTGTAATTTTCTAAGTACTTTTCTACGTTCCTTGTTCTTCTCTACTCTTATCTCTGAGGGTTTCCTGTAGGTGTTGCTGTTCTTGATTTGATCTATGAAGTTGTCTTCCTTGATCCATCTCTTGATCTTACGGTATGCTCTTACGGCATCTTCGCCTTCACGCACTTCCACGTAGTATCCTTGGAAACCTAAAGGTCTCTCTGTCTTTTTAAAATTGGGTCTAGTTTTGTTTTTTTGATATTCCATTTGTTTTTCTAAATACTAACACAGGGTCTGCTCCTTTGTCAACCACCTCATTAGTTATCTGTATCTTACTAACTCCATTTGCTTTCATTTCTCCTGCATCAAACTGATAGGGTAAAACCACTGTATCTACTACATTTTTCAGTCCTCTTGCGTTGGTTCCTAGTGCTTTGGCTTTCTTTGCTATACTCTGCTTGGCTTCTTTGGTAAACTCAATGTCTATGTTGTCTAGTCCAAACAGGTAGTGCGTCTGTTTCAATATGGCATTCCTAGGTTCTGTCAGTATCCTCACGAGCTGTGTCTCATCTAACGGATCTATGTTCGTTATCATAGAGAACCTACCAACGAACTCTGGGATCAGCCCATACTTGATCAGATCCTCAGGTTGCACTTCGGACAGGTAATTCTTATCATCCTGCTCTTGGAGTTTGGTTCCAAATCCCATACCACTTGATGCTTTTTTACTTCTTATCTGCTTCTCCAGTTCAGTGAAAGCCCCTCCCACTATGAACAATATGTTAGTGGTGTCTATGGTTATAGTCTGTTGGTCAGGATGTTTCCTGCCTCCATGTGGTGGTACCCTGCACTCTGTTCCTTCCACGATTTTAAGTAGTCCTTGTTGCACACCCTCCCCTGACACATCTCTGGTCAGCGAAGTGTTCTCACCTTTTCTACATATCTTGTCTATCTCGTCTATGAATATTATTCCCTTCTGTGTCTTCTCTATGTCGCCATCGGAGTTCGCATACAGTTTCTGTACTACGTTTTCAACATCATCACCCACGTATCCTGATTCTGTTAAAGTGGTAGCATCTGCAATCGCGAATGGCACGTCTAGGTACTTTGCTATCGTTTTTGCCATCAGCGTCTTACCTGCACCTGTGGCACCCAACACCATAACGTTTGATTTGTCTAGGTCAAAGTCTATGGGTGGTTGTGTTATTCTTTTGTAGTGATTAGATACTGCAACACTCAACACAGTCTTTGCGGCATCCTGTCCTATCACGTATTGGTCTAGGTGTTCCTTGATTGCTACAGGATTGAGTATTTGTTTATCACCGGAATAAAGTTTTTCTTTACGTGCTTTTACTATGTCCTCTTCGAGTATCTCTACACAAAGTTTCACACACTCATTGCATATAGATGTCTTACTGGCTCCAACTATCATCTTGGTCACATCCTTACGTGACTTTGAACAGAATGAGCATATCAATGATTCTTCAGCCATTATATCTTCTTTCCTTTGTTAATGTTTTCAAATGTATTCTCTATTGTTTGGTCTTTGGTCACTAGGTAAAGTTTGTTTTCCGGAACCAATTCTTCTATCCACACTGGCGCATCAGTCCTATCAAGCATCACGTATTTAGATTTTGATATGGCCTGTTTCAACCAACCTGTTTGTCCTGTAGCATTGTAAAGGTACACAGTCACATTGTCATTTGGAAAAACCTTGTTCAGCTGTTTTGCAAAATGATTTTTTTCTTTCTCTTTTAAATTAATCAGTGTAAAACTTATTTTCTCAGAATTCATCATAGATGGTGGTGTCACTAGTGTGACCATGCCGAGTGTGTCAAACATTTTCATATGTAGTGTCATGGTAAGTTTTACTTTAGATTATCGCCACTTTCGTTTTGCATTCTTATATCTATTATAACTTGTCTGTCTTCCGGAGTCAAGTCTTCAAATTTTACTTCTCCAGCATCGACTTTTGCCATCAAGTCTTCGATTCTTTGCTCCATTCTTTGATGGTATTTTGCTTCAGCTACGGTATTCGTTTTAATTTTTTTCCAGTGTGTGGTCTCGGTTTGTTCTTGATTCTGTACATATGCGTCTTTGTTTATTTTTTCTTGAGATTTCTTAACATATGCAGGTTTGTATCCTCCAACAAATTCTCCTATCTCTGGCTCAATGGCAAGTTTACTCATGTCCGCCTGTAGCGTCTTTCGTGGGGTGCCTTTTTCAATCCTCAAGTCTTCATCTATAGCTTTGATAGGATCTTCCATCATCTCTTGCACGGCCTGTTCAGGATCTATTACTTCAGTGAAATCCGGTCTGGTCCTTTCGGGTTCCTCGTGCTGTTCTATGATTTTATCTAGCTCTTCGTCAACACCTTTATTCCACTCTGGATTAACGACAGGATCCATGTCGTATGCATGTTCGTCGGGGTCGAAGCCGTCATTTGCTTTTTTTACAACTTCTGCTACTTTGTTCTCGTGCTCTCGGTCGTAACGATCGAATTTCATCTGCTGAAGTTCTTTATCTACAGCTATTTCTTCCTCGTCAGTTTTTTTTTGACCTTTTAGATCTATGTGTGGTATTGTGCCATCGTCTTGCTGTATTATCTCGACCGGCTGATCTACTGGTTTAGGTACTTTGTTGTTGAATGCTTCTAATTTGTCTTTCCACCCTTTAAGTGTTTCGGTAGCCTCTTCCATCTTGGCCGCCGCGGTAGACTTGTCCATCATCTCGTTCCATTTCAAAGTAATGTCCTCTTCGTCGGGCTTCTCTAGATCAATTACTTCCTGTGGTTTGGGTGCTTCGGGCGGAAACCTTCTCATTAAACTTTGGTTTGCCGCAATAAGCAATAATACTGCAAGGGGATCAAACACCACGATTAACAGCAATATAACCCATCTTACAGCCTTGCTAGTTTCAACTTGGTCAGTTATACCCCAATCTACTGCCAGTGCGGCTATGTACTTCACAGGTCCAATCTCTGCTTCCAGTGTCAGCATCTCTTTCTCAAGTGGTTGCTTCTCAACAATCAATGTGTCTATTCTGCCTTGTGCATCAAAAATCTTTTGTTCTGCTGTGTCAATATCCTGTGTGAATGTGCCTTTGTTGTCCTGTGATCCAACCCTCATTTTTGCGATTATACTTTTTGCTTCTGAGGTTTCTTTTTTGTGATCTGCTTTTAATTCTGCTATTCTTTCCTGTGCTTCTTTTACTTTTACTGCAATCAGTTCACGTTCTTCTTTCTGGCTGGCCTTTAGTTCTGCCGCCGCTTTCTCTTCATTGAAGAATGATTTGTTTGAAGTTAGTATGTCGCTGACGTTCTTGTCCAGCACCTTAAGCCTATCATTTAGGTCTTTGACTGTGTTGGTCTCGACCGTAAGTAGTGTTTTTAAATTCTCGTTGGCATCTTTGATTATTGACTGTTGTACTTCTATGTCGCCGTCAGCAGTTCCTGTGTCTCTGCTTATTGAATTCTCTAGCCTGTCGATCACAGCGTTCTGCCTCACTATGGAGTTCTTCTCGCTGTCTATCTTGTCGTTTAAAATCTGTATACGTTGTGTCAGTGTGTCTGACTGTAAGTTCTGCTCCAGGTGTGCCTTGGATAGGAAACCAAATATACCCATCGACGTTATCAACGACAGTATTATCACTGCTGTTGTCAGGTATGTCTTCAGCATGAAAGGTGTGAATTTCCAGTTCCTATACAGCCACGAGGCCGTTATCAGCTTCCCAACTTCCAGTACTCCGCCCATGATTACAACTGGTACGAATGCACCAGGGAATATGGTCGCCAGTCCTATAACCGAATAGAATATGGCTACGCCTGATATGGACAGTGCTGATAAGAGTGTGAGTATCGCTATAAACATTTGTAAGTGTATTTAATATAACACACCGCCTATTATAATGCTTGTGAACGTTTGGTAAAATAGATCGTGTACTAATTGAAGAAGAAGTTCATCATGTCGATATGACCGACTGTGTAGGTAACATACATGCCTTGATCGAACAGGATACCATCTCCACCAAATGTGATATGACCTGGGGCAGTATTGTCAGTGCCGAGTGTTCTGTGTTTAAACAATATTGTTCCTGGCACACCGTCTGTGATGCCATTGTGGAAGTTTACTACTCCGGCTGTACCGCCGGACACTATGTCCATGCTGTGCAGTCTGCAAGTTGCCTTTGAAATCACATCTGCCGCACCTGTCGTGGTACCTGCTATTACGTTTCCTGCAGAATTACCAATCATTTGAATACCTGTAATTGTTTTGAAATGTGCTGTTGTTACAACTGCACCTGCGTTTCCACAATCTATCGTTTCTGATAAGGCATCTCCGTTGACATCTGTGCCTGACACTGTGGCGTCTATGCCTGAGTCATCACCAGCTGATGTGATCTCTACGATCCTACCACCTGTGAGTGTGACCACACCACCATCATGAAGTGCTCCGCCAATAGTCAAAGCGGCATTGTTGGCCGGATTGGCTGATGCTGATATACCGTTATCGTCTGCGGCAGTTTCGTCACTGATGTGTTTGGCTTGCATATTCTGTTACTCCTTGAATTCTAATTGTATTTATTTACCAATCAGAACTTCCTCATGACAAAATGTTATAAAAACTAATGATTATTACTCTGCTGAGTATGTAAGTGCTTCGTCGGTTGGTGTTTCTGCATCAACGTTTGATCTGAATCCAGCCACTTCTGCAACTGTGATAGCTTCAACAATCTCACCAATACTGGCATTTAAAACTGGACCGACTGTAACTTCTTCGTCTGCTATTTGACCTACGTTGGAACTTGGATTGAACACACTCATCTTCTCTGTGTGAGTTGTGTTAAGTGCTTCTGCGATCTTATCTTGGATGTAAAGTACTTTTGTTGTAGTGCTTGTTGATCCATCAATAGTTGTACCTGTTGTTGGAACGAAGTCATCGTTCTCAAATACTATACCAAAGTTGATGTCTGTGATTGGTGAATCACCTGCATCCGCGGCATAAGTTGTGACCATGTTAATGATTCTACAGTTTGATCTGACTTGAAGTGCGTTAAGCATTAACTTGTATCTCAACTGTCCTCTTGAAACTAATAATGATTGAGCTTTTGTAGTTGGCTTTGTGGTAAAGTCGTTAGCCGCACACGGTGACATTCTTCCACCAAACTGGTCTTCTGTGTCGTCAAAATTAGTCATCGCTACATCTACTGTGTAGTATGCACCCTGCATTCCTGCGTTGGGATCATTTCTTTCATGTCTTGGTTGAACTGTTGCCATTTTAAAATTCCTGTGTTATAAACTTATTTATACTGATTATTTATAAAAGGACCAACTGACAGACCCAATATATTTGCAGGCGTTGTTGGTCATGTGGCGTTCTTTGCCATTTACTTTGATGTATGCTTGGTACGTACGGCAATAACCCCCATTTATTGGGTATGAGTGTATTACTCTAACTTTGCCAGCGGCCAAACGTTTTTTGCTGTACCAACTGACTATCTTGCCATTCGCTGTGTTTGTAAGTGCGAAGAAAACTGCTGATTCATGCATCTTCTTCTCTTCTCTTTTTAAACTGAATCTAAGGAATTGTGTACGTCTGAATAGAAAGGCCGGCACACTGTATTTCAAATCATCACCTAACCATTTAGGAGCAGGCATGTCTCCTATGTGTCCTTTTGCATCTCCTGGTGTTTTATTATCTGCCAGTGCTGATGTTGTCAGCAGTAGGCTAATCAATACTGTGATAACCTTGAACAATCTCATAATCTCCATTCATCTTGTGACAGGCAATCTGTCGTTGTGTAATCACTACTTCTCCTATAGGCATATCCCACGTGTACATCTGGCAACTGTCTGCAATTCCCATGTCAAACAAGAAGTCCGATGCTCCGTCATTGCATATCATTTTTTCTTCTGTAAGATTTTCTATCACTTCGCCTTTCTCATTGACTACTTTTATCTGGGTGACTTCAATATCGCAGTACTGGTCGTCCCATGGACCACCTGCGTTCGCAGTGGTAGAAAATATTATAAGCGCCAGTGTCAGAAACGCCAGGGCGATAAGGAAGTATAAATTTCTCATGTCCTAGTCTATATGTTTAAATTGCTTTTTTTGATCTCTATCAAAACATAAGCTCTATAACTTTTGTTCCTTGTCATAAAAATTTCTGATTTAGTAACCACGTAACCTTGTGCAACCATATCATCTATTTTATTGATGATCACATCCTCTGATTGTGTTGTCACAGTCAGGTCTTCGTTGTCACCTGTTTCCGTTTTCTTGATAGTTGTCTGGCTATTCATTTCACCGTCTACCCTGTCAAGCAATTTTGCTTTGGCTAGAAGAACTGCTTTCTTGACTGCTAGTTCCATATCCGGCGATACTGCTGTACCAGATTCTACGAACTTGAACATAGTCTCTCTGTCGTACTTGACATACCATTTAGGAGTCTGTTTTACAACTCCAGTTTTGTTCATGTCCGGCTTCACTTTGTATGTGCCAGAACATTGTGCAAGGAATAAACCTGCTACCAATATCATGATCATTTTAGTCATGTTTTTCATTGTCATCCTTATTGTTTAAAGTTTGCAACCAACTCAGATACAAAGTCAGATACCGCCGCAACATTAAAGTCATTGCTGAACTGTGCCCAACCATCACCTATCATCGGATATACCGCTAGGAAGATTGCAAATAGTATTATTAGTCTAATCATATAACAATTATAGCAGAATTTCCAAATACGTCAACCTAAGTTGGTCTTACTAGAATGGTTGATTTTATTGACTTTTTACTATAAATTCTGACATTTTTAAAATTGTGGTAAGTTCGTTACGGGCATCGGGCTGTAAATATCCTAGCTCTGTTGTAACTTTGTGTAGTTCTAATCTTCTTCTAATACGTTCTTTAAGATCAAGATCTGGATTAGTTTTGCTTTTCCAAGTGTACGAAGTGCCAGGTTCATAGAAGATATCCTGGCCACTGGTTGTAACAAGGCCAAGGTCTTGAACCATTTCTTTTGATGCAATCGGAGTGTCTGGTGCGATGTGCATGGTGGTCCCCCATCTCATGAATTCAATTACTCCTGCTTTAGAATACTTTTGATACTTTCGCAGATCTTTCACGTTCTTATTATGATCATCTAATGTTTCTGTCGGATAGCATGTAATCATCAAAAACACGTTTGGTATCTGCCAATATCCACACTGTTGAAGATGGTATTCTATATCATTATCAGAAAACTTCTTCTTCATGTGATTTCTCACAGGCTGGCTGAAAGATTCTATGCCTATCGTTAATTGCCTACAGCCGGCATAATACATTGCTTCGTAGTGAGAAGGTGGCATTTGGTTCTTAGGACGACATATTGCTTGTCCGAGATACCCAACATCTTTCAAGTCTGAGTTTTTAGCTTTTTCTTCAGCCATTAATGTGTTGAATTTGAAAAAATTACTTGTAGATCCGTTTATCAAACTATCAGTAAAATCAAATCTTGTAATTCCGTGTTCGTAATAATGTTTCTTTATTTCTTCTACAATGTTTTTTGCACTTCTAAATCTAAATTTTGGCCATATGTTTTGTATATCGCAAAACGTACACTTTCTTACACACCCACGTGATCCAGTAATGTAAACTTTTTTCTCTTCGTAGCTTGGAAAGTCAAAGTTGGCATAGGTTGGAAATGGATAGGTATCGAGGTTGTCAGTGTCATAGTGAACTTTGCCCTGTGACCAAAGTGTAGATAATGGATTCTCACCTTCTCCTAGGATAAGATGATCTATGTAGTTCTTTTCCTCATTCCATTCTTTAAAGAACTTGCCTGTGTCTGGAAACTTACTCGATACACCGTTGCCACCCACTATAAGTTTGTAGGGTGTAATTTTTTTAGCTTCGTGTTCGATGATTAACCTGGCTATGTAAAGGCTCCAATATGAGAACACACTCATCAAAAGGAATTCACAACTGGCCGGCATCTTCTCTGCGGTGCCTTTATCCCATAATGATATGATCTTTGTTTTCAACTCCTGTGGTATATCCTTTTGTAGGAAAATAAGCCAATTGTCTAGCTGTTGCCATTCACCTTGCGTAAGATTTTTGTTTAGGTAAACATTGAAGTCGAATACTTCTGTGTGTAGGCCATGTGTTTTTGCAACACCTTGTATTATGCCTATTGCCGCCGGTGGGGCCACGAGCTCATACTTAGGTAGGCTGGTTAGCAGAACAGATTTCATACTATTTTGCCCTCTATCTCGTCTACGAGTTTTGAGAGGTCCTCCAGTCCTATCTTTTTCTGTATCTCTTCCTTACCTATATCGAGATATTGCCTTTTGCTTTCTATAATGTTTGTAAAATAGTGGTCAAAAAAATTTAAATCGAGATCAAATTCCAACATATGATCCCATGGTGTGATCTTTGCCAGTCCATAGTTGACCATTATGTTGTCTATCCTAACAATGGGCTTGACCTTGTAAGGATTCAAATTTATTTTAATCTTGCATGGGAGTTCTTGTACTGAGAAGACGTGTTCCTTTGAGTCTACGGAAGTCGAAACCAATCGGTCATTGACTACGTACTCGCAAGAAAACTCTTCGTTGTGCGTTAATTTGATTTGCTTGACCATAGTACCAATGCCCTCTTGGGTTTAACAAAGTTAGCTGAAGCATGGAAACATCTTCTGTTAAAAGCCATTAAACTTCCTTTGTGCCAGTGTAGGACTTTCTTTATCGTAAGATACTTTTGATCAACGGCATGACAGTGACCACAGTACTTCTGCCAGTCATCATCTGAAACGTGTTCTGCCAGCTCTGCGTTTTTTTCTTTGTAATCGCTGAAGTTGTTGTAATCCGCTTTTTGGTCAAATACTATCGTGTGGTATTCACCTTCCACTAGCGGTATTATGATTGTGTACATAGGATCATGCATTGTTGGATCTGAGATTGCTTTTTGATTTTTCTGTACCAAATAGTCACCATGCACGTCATAGGGTTTAAGCATATCGGCTACCTGCATACCGTCAATCCTAATGCCACGTAGTAGCTCTATCTGTTCTAATTTAGATTTGATTAATGTTCCAAGTGCTGTCGACTCGTTGAACCACTGTTGCTTGGCTGATTCTGTTCCTTTGAATACACCATTAGGGTCTATGAAAGATTCTATCTTTGCTGAATTCTGTTCTATTATACCGTAATCATCATCTGTAAGGAAATTATCTATTTCAAAGTAATCCTTCATGGAAATTACTTAACCTAGTTTCTACGCATTGTAGATATTTCTTCAGCACCTTCTTTGTCCCATATAGGAACAAGGTTACTTTTATGCATCATGCCAATACCAAGCAGTTTACGTTCTCCCGAGTACTGCATGTGTTCTTTCTTGTTGCCAGTACCTACGGGTATCTTGTCTCCGCACTTGGGTTGCGTGGGATCGGGTGTGTAGTCGGGTATGTTGTATCCTTTGAACTCTTTTGCACTTCTCCTCAGTGTCCTGTCGTCAAGACCTTGGGACTCCAACCAAACCTTGTGTTTGGCTTGTGCTTCTCTTTTTCTTTTTGTGTCTGCTAACCTAACTCGGATACGTTTAGGCAGTTTCATTTGTATGAATCCCATATCTTATTATACTATTAAGGTAATTTATTGTCAACTATGGTTTGGACAATAATTTCTTGGTAATCCGGATTAGTACTCCAAGCAGTCATGCCTGATAATAACACACGGTAATTCCATTTACCAGCATCTATCTGTTTTTCTCTCTCATCTCTGAACTTATCATATGCTGGATGAGAGTTCAATATCCTGATCATGTCTGCTACTGACTGGCACTTGGTTTTGTATTTCTTTACTCCCCAAGAAGCATCTGGATTGCCTTTGGCTTTCATGTGCGGAACATTTTTCAAATCCCATGTCCTCACACCAAATAAAGCATTACCTTCTTTTGAGAATCTGCTCTTGCCCCAGGCACTTTCTATGCCCGCCATGGCAATTACAATGCTCATGGGCACCCTACTCATCCTGTCTGTTGTGTAGTTTAAGTATTCAACACATCTACCTGTTGCACGTATGAAACTAGCCTTGTCTGTGAATTCAAACTCGGGCTCTTTCAATCCCAACAATTTAACTGTTAACAGTCCATCTTTGTGTACTTGGTCTTTGATCTTGTCTTCTGTCCATGTGTTGGGGTAGAACGTACCTGCCATGAAGGCCACACCAATTACAACTGATGCAACCAATATAGAATATATTACTAATTTAATCGATGACTGAGTATTTTTTAACATAATCTAAGATGCGTGTGGGCCGAGATTTTTGGAAAATTGGCCTATCTCTGGCACTTGGGGAACTCGAGCCCACGTCTTCTGCATCGTTAATTTAGACAGCAACTTTCTGTTCTGTCGCTGGTTGTGTAGTTTCGGCTTCGTACTTGGCTTTGTACTCTGCTTCTGCATTTCTCATGGCATTGTTCCAGTCTGCTTTTGACAAACCTGTGAACCTTGTGATTATACCATCACTCATGATCTTGAATGACCCACACAACTTGTGAGATTCATCATCTGAAATCTTATGTACTACACCTGTAGCCTTACCATCGGCATTCTCTCTGCCCATGATGTACATGTAATTTCCTGATTTGCCTCTCCACTTGTTGTTTGTTTGTGTGTCTTCTTGGCATCTTGATCTAATCTGATCTAATACCAAACTTGCTTTTGCTGAACATTTATACATTGTTTTATCTCCTTTGTTACCACTATTATAACTGGTAATGGTATTTCCGTCAACCGCCGAATTTGTCTTGTAAAATGGAAACTTTTTGTGAGAATCGGCCAATTGGTTTGATAAGATTTCCCCTGTATTCTAAGGCATATGGAAGATCTCCGTATAATTTTTTAATCCTTGCATGGGTGTCAATAATTTTTTGCCTGTAATCACCTAATCCAATCTTATCTAACTCCTTGAACAGCCTGAGAGTCTTCTTGTTTTGGTGATATGATTCTTTGCCTAATAAAGCCATGTCCAGAAAGTAATGTCCTGTGGTATGATAACCATAAGCAGTCAACAATTTCTTTTTTGTGTGGGCATCGCTGTTGGTGTAACTGATGAAGCCGTTCTTGCCTTTGTCTTTTACATTTATATTGTCAAGTGTTGCGTACGCCAACGACACAGTTAGTTCTGGATTTTCTTTATCTGAATAAAAAGGTACAGCATTAGGTATGCCCATCATTTCTCCAATGCCAGCATCGGTCATTGTCCAAAACAATTTTCCATCTTCTAATGTAATCTTGGGTTTCTCATATCCCACTATCAACAATGTGGACGGATCGTGATTCGTTACTTTTTTAGCCAATGCTGGTAATCCATAGGGCCTCCATGTGATGTTTGCTCCCGGACACATCATGTCATCCCGAAACCAAAAAGGATTGTCCACATAACTGTGCTCATCAACGGTGGGGTGAACGATTGTGCATTTGCCAATCATTTTTCCTTCGTAAGGTTTTGCACATTTTAGAGCGGCGATGTACTCTATGTTCGTTCTTAGATCGTTTCTTGTGCTGACCATGTGTGTAAATGTTTCGTCGATGTATATGTCATTGTCAACGCACAGACGCAATATTGTATATGAATCGGTTCCACCGCTATATGCCAGCACAAGACGATTGTATTTTTTCCGTAGGGCTCTTAGTCTCGTAATCATCAGCTCTCTGATGCGTTTGCTAGATATGTCTTTAGGTTTTTTGAAGTTTTCTATGCTGTCTATCAACTCATGGTCGATTACGTATTCTGGAACGTTGCCGGATATTCTTTGTTGATCAAACGCTTGGCTGATATTGTGGAATTTCTTGTCGCCGCATTTGTAATACTGATTGAAATAATATGTCATTGTTCCTGTAGCAATATTATATAATACCGCTACAAGGATGTCAATTTATTATGCTACTTTAGAATTATTCGCTAACTCTCTTGTATCGACGAAAGTCATAGTTTCATTCTTAGTCAAAGAATCTAACCATGCGTTTCTCTTAACAACTAGCATGAAAGCATTTCTTGGCACTTCAGTTAAGTTCTGAGTTTGGTGTCCAGTGTGATCTGGATTGAAAATTAAGAACTGTCCTTTTTGTAAGTTAATGCTTACTTCCGAATCAGCAGTCTTGAATCTGTACCAAGCACCACCTGGTTGATCAGTCAATTGCACGAAGATCCTTAGAGTCTCACCGTGTTCGTTTCCACGTTGATTGTCAAAGTCTGTGTGCATCTGCATGTAAGCACCTGGTTGTTGTTGGAAGATTCTAATCCTAGTTTTCTCGCACTGGAACCAATCGCAAATAGCGGCTAATTCTGGTGAAGCTGATTTAGAGTTCGTGTCTTTGTAGTCTGCTGGATTTTCTTCTTTCCAGAAGTCTTGTAGTTGGTCGTGTGTGGTATCTTTACCATCTGCACTTCTAAAAGAGTTGTAAAGGTATTGAGTGTCTTGGCCTTTCATAGCGTCAACTTTCTCAACTTCTTTAAATGCTTGTCCTCTTTTCGTAAAGTTCAGTGCTTCCAGTTCATTTTCCCAGTTTCCTTGGAAAATATATGAAGAAGCATAGATACCTGTTGAAGGATTGTATCCTTCTGGCTGATGATTGATTACATTCTCAATCACACCCTTGTTATCTGTCGTAGTTTCAAACTTGTACATAGTTTGTGTCTCCTTAAGGTTTTTTTGACTCCTATTGATATTTATAGTAGTATATCCCATATCCTAATAATTTTAAAATTGGAACAATACTTACTGACTAAATTTTCATTTGCCAACTTTGTTGTGGCATAAATTGTTCTTTGGTTATCTAGCCTGCTGATGTCTAATGTGTGTGTTTCTTGCCATTCTGGACAGTTATAGACTCCCACTTTTGTATCTTTGAATTGCTTTGCTACTTCTTCTACCGTTAATACCTCGGCTGGATTATCGCTGACTCCACCTAGGCCATAAACTATCTTGCTTGAAGCATAAACAAACCTGCAATCCTTTGCTCTGGTCTCTAGTAATTTCAGCATGGCATTTTGTTCCAACATGAATGTATCAACACTTCTTCGCACACCTGTTTTCCTACAAGCCCTTGCAATATACCACACAGTATCTACATCTTTGTTTTCTTCAAACCACTGTTCAAAATTATCTGCATCTTCAAATCTTATGGGACAGGCTATTGTGTTTGGCATATTCATTAATGCTCTACCCAGATTACCTGTTGCTCCAATCACTGCTATTGTCAACTGCGTACACCTGTGATTGTTAATGTGTACTTTGGTGCTATACCAAAGTTTGCACTGGCATGGAAAACTCCAGAAGGAACTATGTATGTGTCTCCTGCTTTCCAGTTTGCTATCATGTTGTCATGTACTTGTAGAGCATGTCCCCAATCCCAGTCACTTATCGCAACAAAGAATCTAGTTGGGTTATCATCTCCGTAAAGTCTTTTGAATCCCTCCAATCCATCGCAGTGCAAAGGCAGGGAGTGTCCTGGCATGTACTCCAGCAATCTTAATAATGATTTATCTGGATCTATACCCAGTGCTTCAAAGTTGTGTTTGCCAACCAACTCTTTCAGTGTAGTGTTGTGTGCAGGATCTAGACCCCAGTTGCTCTCTGTTGTGTTGTGTTCGTTGTAGCCTACCCAATTGGCATTGATTGCCTGTTCATTGGTTGTGCTGTTTAGGAATGGTCTGGGATGATACCACTTGACTGTGGCCTCCTGTCTGTGTGCGTTTGCAAAGTCCTCAAACTCCGTTGGATTTAACTCCAGTGTGCAGAGTTTGTCTAGCTCTAGGTGTTCTGACAGATCTATTTTCCTGTCCTCGAGGTACTTTTTAAAATATTGATTATCCAACATCTTTAAGCTCACCACTCCAGTGTATTGTGATCTTTGGATTCATTCCTGCGTTTGCACTTCCGTGATAGACACCCGGTACCAAGTCCCAACACTCTCCCGCTTTCCATTGGCTGAAACAGTGATTGCCGTAATGGAAAAAATGTCCAAAGTCCCAATCTCTGACGAAGGCCATATATCTTCTCAACACAGTGTAGTCTGCTTTGGTATCTCCGGTTCGCCTTATGAAACTGCTGTAGGTATCGACGTGTGTGTACATTGTGTGGCCTGGTGGTTGCACGAATAGACTGATACCCATGTTATCATCCTTTAGGTTGGGAAACATCTTCTTAAGTGGCTCTTGCCAGTGTTCGAATTCCTCGTTTGCAATCTTGAAGTACTGACTGTTGTGTTCGTTGTGTGTGTTGTTCTTGAATGCCATGAACGCTTGTTCCTTGATTGGCATGTTATTCACATTTTCTTTTGCATGATATATCGCATCTTGCTCGTAATCAAATCGCCAATACTTCTGTGGAGTCAGGTGTTCGTTGCATTTTTTTATTGCCCAATCGCCTAGTCCCTTCCAGTCAAACTCTATGTTCTTCATGAAGTGTGTGTCGTCTGTGTGATTAGGTTCCATAGGATCCCAATGCCAAGGATACTGTTCTAGTATCTCCGTTGGAACTGCATCTTTAGGATTTAATCTTTTTTCTGATATAGGATGTTTTAACTTCATTTGATCTTGGCTCCACTTATACTCAATGTCACTTTCAATCTCATACCCATGTTCGCTGAACAGTGTGGCTGTGGAATAGGTAAGTCATAAACCTCTCCGCTCTTGTAGTGTGGGAAGTAGCTATTCTGAAATTGTACAACGTGTCCCCAGTGCCAGTCCGTGATTGCAACCAGGTATCTCTTGATAGGTCCTAGGTCACACATCTGCGTGTCTATATCTGGATTGAGCTGTTTGTTATTTCTACACCAGTTGCCCAGGTTGTCCACGTGCCATGGTAGTATCATACCCGGCATGTATGCTAAAAGTCTTATGAGTGCAGTATCGTAATCTATTCCAATCTGATCGTCCCATACTTTCCTGTCACCCAACAGATCCTTTATCTGCGTGTTGCTGTCGCCATACAGACCCCAGTTGTATTCAACTGTGTTCCTTGCATTGTATCCAACTTTCATTGGGAAGTTCTCTGTGAGTTCACTCCTGCCGTTGTGGTACGGTCTAGCTTCGTAATACTTCTTCTGACATGTGTGCCTGTTCTCTTGCATGAACTTGAAGAAGTCATCTTGGTTTATGTCTAATCTTGTTATGGGTTTGGCTTCGTGTTTGGTGGTCATGTCTGACCCCACCTCATATGCCCATTCCTCGTACAGTTTGTCTGGACGTGTGTCCATGAAATCCCAAAGGTCTATCTCCGGTTGCTTGGCCATCACACTGTCCTTGATGTATGAGTTGATGTCTTGTGGCAGATCACCGTAGTTGGCATTGATCTCGCTAGGTTTTAATTTTCTTTTCACTTCCATGTTTTTCTCCTGTTGACTAGCATAGCACAGAAGGCAATAGGAGTCAATGTATTGTTCCTGTACTATACTAGTTGATTATTGTTAGCGAGAAATTCGCACACGGCACGGCCTGATCTTATGTCTTTAGGTCGTTGTTTTTGCCGACGTCATCTAGATGATGGCGCTACACTGATATTTATTCCTTTAATCGTTTATGACTGCAGTAAATGATACAGTGTACTGCGGTTTATAACCAAAGTTTCCGGATGCATGACCAACGCCAAATGGTATTTGGTACACATCACCTTTTTTCCAATGAGACAATACAGTTTTTGATATCTGAAAAACATGTCCGTCCTGCCAATCCTGGATAGAGAACCATAATCTTTTCAGTTTACTATGATCAACATTGGGAAATTTTTTCTTATATGTGCCATTGCCGTCATAGTGCCATGCCACGCCATGTCCTGGCATCTTGACTAGCAGTCTCACCAACACAGATGATGGATCTGCATTTAATTTTTCAATATTATCGGTCCCTAGTAACTTTTTTAATTTTTCATTTGAATCTCCATTTATTCCGTAGTTTAATTCAAATGTGTTGTGTTTGTTTCTACCTACTGCGTTGTTGATCCTGGCAAATTTTTTAGCAGACTCTGGATAGTGCAGTTTTGGTATCTCCCAATTCTGTTGAGCCAACTCAAAGTTGTCCACAGTAAATTTTATCCATTCCTCTGTGTTGATGTCTAGTTGTGTGATCTGTGTGACATCTGCTACTGGCAATCCATCGAAATGGTCTTCCATCTCCTGCCATGGTTTGTCATCGATTATCTTTTTATATTCGTCTTTGAGCATGTATCTATTTAAGATTAGCAAGTAACTTTGCTTCTCTTTCTGCTTTGTCTTTCTTCTCTTCTTGTAGCTCTTCCTCACTGGGAGGCATCCTGACTATCTCCACGTTGGATTCCTTCACTTCCTCGTCCAATGAATTCTTTGGTGCTTCTATGGGCAATCCAACATTGTCAAACCATCTGTTGTCCGCCGTCACGTAGCAAACCGAATAGAAACTGATGTTGTCGCCGTTGATTGATTTTCTCGATATCAGTCTACGTTTCTTGTGTATCTTTCCTGTGTACTCTTTGTGATTCTTCTGTATCAGTGTAAGGCCTCCAAACAGGTCACTGTATATCCTATCTATGTATATGATCTTGCCCTTGTCATTCTCACCAAACTCGTTGGATACCATTATATGTTTGTCTTCTGTGATACGGGTCTTGTTGGCTATGTTGCCTAGACCTTCTAGCAGTTGTTTTGTTTTTTCACTTGGCATAATGTTTTATATAGCTATAACAATCTATGGGCAAAATAAACAGCCTCGCCCTACTCCTGGGCTTCTATATCATCATCGACGTAAAGCGTCTCAAATTTGATTAGCAAAAGAGAACCGCTCAGATGCCTATAGATTGTTTGTGCTGTCTTAATTATATAGAAATTTTAAAAGATGTCAACCACACCCAGCATACGGAAGTGATCTCCCAAGGTCCATGTGGAGAAATCTATCACTTCACCCCTCACGTTCTTGATCGTCCTTGTATAGCCTGCCTGCTGGTATCTCTTGAAAGGGTGTTCCCATGTTGCCACGGTTTGCCATTCGTTCTCCAGTATGTGCTTGTCTGCATCATCAATGACACACAGTGGCATCTGCAGGACCTGTTCGGCGGTCAGCTTATCATGTAGGTAGGCCGTTATTATCTTGGTCTGTGGGATAGGATGTTCTAGGTGTTGTTTGTCCACCTCGACTGCTCGGTAGTGTGCACCATTGGGTGCCAACTGTTTCTGCATGGTCCTGATGTACAGTGCCAACGAACCTTTGATGTGTTTCTTCGTAGCAGTGCTCCACCGGTCATTGAACAATCCTGACTTCATCTCGTCAATGTATTGTGCAAGTTCCTGTAATGCAGGACGTTCCTTGCTCTTGAAGTTTATCTCGGGCAGGTTACTAAGGCTTTGGTAGTCTATCATTCTTCTTCTCCATTCCATATCCCGTTGGTCTGATAT
>Ga0209710_1001522_pt1 | contig 17537 bp, 13 predicted proteins | sample ArcticOcean_MG_C_5_FD_187436 | JGI IMG/M metagenome (GOLD analysis project Ga0209710, IMG submission 187436) | Marine microbial communities from western Arctic Ocean - ArcticOcean_MG_CB4_138 (SPAdes) (version 2) | ecosystem: Environmental > Aquatic > Marine > Oceanic | place: Arctic Ocean...
GCGGAACGGCAAGGTGCGATAGCCGGTGCACTCTGGCGCTTCCGTTGGGGTCCAGGGGTGGTCCTCGGACGTCCGGGGCCTCAAACACCTCTCCCGAAGCACACGGGGACGTTCCGAACGGACCCGGTGCGCGCCCCGTAGCCGCGTGCGATCCGAGCGATGGGTGCAAGATAAACACAAATTGTGCTTTTTTGTGTTTTCTTTCTTTTCCGCGATTCTGATGGCCACGACTCGGAGTGTGTTGTTTCGGAACAGCATGACGGACGGTGGACATGGTACATTTTCTGCAGCCGTGGAATCGACATCGATGCATCAGACAACCGCCGAATCATTATCAGGTACAGTGCCATTTCCAGCAATTGGAAATGCAAATAATGTGTTTGCTCTGAATGCACAAGACATTGATGATATGCTTGGATCGGCATTCCCATTGAATACAACCCACGAATTGGAATTGGGTGTATGTCCTGTTCCATCGATTGCATCGAGCGTTCAGCCGTCATGTGATGTTGTGCCAAATGACACAGTGCATGAAATGACACACACTGGAGACCAGTTGCAAATGACAGATGAAACACCAGACTCATGCATACGACAAGACCCAACGACATTCCATAGATTGCCAGTCATATACACAATAGTTCCGAATCATCGCATTGACACAAGCGATGACGATAGTTCTTCTGTGGTAGATGAATTATGCAATGATGTTTGGGATGGGACACATGTCACGCCTGCTGATCTGACAAAGACATTCGACTTTGACGCGCAGTGGCGGTTTGATCTACCGCAGTATTTTGTGGGACGTAAAATCACGTGCCACGACCATACGAAAGCGAGCAGACGACGTCGGCACACCGTATCATTTGTCCACGCACTGGATCACACGCTGCATTTATCAATCAGTGTGTCACATGGAGTCATCAAGATCTTCAAGAAAGTACCCGACCATCGAAAAAAAACTAGTATCGCAACATTTCGAATGAAGAAGTCATCGATTTTGCAATATGTCAAGCATAGCTCTGGTCAGAAGATGCGGGATCGAACGTCGAGTGAGACCGACTCGGCTGTGTTTGAGTTTTGTGACGCAATGATCTGTTTATTACCTGGACGTATCGACCAGGTCAAACTTGACACATTATCAAGCAACGGAGAATGGGAGGAATTCATTATGAATTCGTTGTTCAAGGCGCCAATCAGTATCGTGTCGGATGCGATGACGAGAATTGTGTTCTCACAGCCCATTGAAGATCTTCTGGAAGCACTGACAGCCCACAAGCAGTCATTGTTGAAACTGAATCCATTAAAGACATCAGCAGGCGTGCCCATCGATCGAGAGACACCAGAAAATATACTCAAGCTGCTGCCTCGTTCTGCAAAGGTGTTGCATCCTATCAAGGTGAGACTTTTTTCGTCTGGGCAGATGGAACCTGTCAGTTCGTCGATGAGTATGATATCGCATTTCCGTGAGCTCAACGGCTTGTTTTGGAAGAACACTTTCTTACTGTTGAACGGACTACCGGTGGCCGAGCAAGGGCGTATCACGACATTGGATAGTCGGGAATGGTGTGTCACGACGCAGAGACTTGTAGAGGTCGGACGTCTCATTTTGCACTGTCTCGTCAATGGTTATGCTTGCAGAGGCTTGAGCTCTCTGATCATATACGTTTTGTTGCTACGGTACATTCCAGAGACGCCTACGAAAGAGGTGGATGTAACACGACTCGTGGGTGATATTCCCGACGACATTGTACATAAGGCTGTCACAGAACGAGATCCAGTAAAAATGCAAGCTTTGGAGGTGTACATCGAGAAAGGGGGGTATGATCACTCGTTTATGGGGGAGTACGCGGAATCGAACATGGACGATCCATCTGTACGGCGACGATGTGTGTTCAGGATGCTTCGAATGGACTTGTGTGGGGGGCGCTTGAATGGGTTGCTTGCGTTGCGCGTTGGGTTTCGATTCACAGTAAACTGTTTGATGCCGAATGTTAACCTATTCCCATGCAGTGCGCTTGCGGAAATACTTAAGGTCGAAGACATGTCGTATGCAGACTTGAAGACGAAACTGAAGTATGTTGATGCATCAAATGAGCTGAAAGACAAATTTGATCAGGTACTCGTCGAGTGGGATGGGATGAGAATGCTCTATCAATTTTGGCGTCTTGTTACTGGTGATAAGAGCGTGTTCCATGTCAACGAGTTGCGCATCACATTTCATGAGTCACGCGACGTACTTATTTGTAAAATACAATCATGCTTTAATAGCATTTTGATTGGTCCACAACTCTACGAGAAATCAGTAGACGAAATTGTCGATTTTTTCGAAGCTCACGTGTTTCATCAAACTCATCGCTTCGAGTACGATTGATAAGGTAGTGTATGTGAGTGCATGACATAACGACGAATGGGATAAGTGTATTCAGAGTGATTGGTTGTACGCTAGAGATATTATCATGTGGTTGACGAGAATGGTTATGCTTAGGCGTCGTAGCCTTTAGTAGTAGTGTCTGAACGATGTCCAAAATTCAGATTGCATACCCTGATGGTCGACCGACTACGATTCAGGAGCTGCTGTCAAGTGTTTCGAATGTCGATACATTGACACAAGATGAAAATCCAGATCAGACGTCGCAATGTTCAGCATTGCCGTGTTATGTTTGGTACCATCCATATGGAAATGTCCCACCCTTTGCCACACCCTTTGCCACACCCTTTGCCACACCCTTTGCCACACCCTTTGCCACACCTGTTGCCACATCCTTTGCCACACCCGTTGCCACAACCGCATGGCCAATTCTTTCAAATAAACCAGACAAGGCGCGTAAGCAATGGACAAAACATGGAGTGCGCTACTCTCAGATCCACGAGAAGCAACATTAGTTGCAGTGTCACGCTAGCTTGAATTATGTATGCAAAATGGATTTTACCATAGAAGGATGCATCGGCTGCGCTCGAGATGCTACAACAAAAACCGAAAAGTGCGTGTCGTTGCTGGAATCCTTCGACGACGACGAAATGTATTGTTAGGGCAGCGGTCATGTGGGAAATGGGAATTTCCTGGTGGCAAAGTTGAGAGCGGTGAATCGGACTCGGCGGCGTTATGTCGTGAATTGCGTGAGGAATTAGGCGTGAGTATTCGAGATACTGTCCCACGGAGTGTATGTGTTCATGAAGGTGAGAGGTTTGTCGTCCATATGTACGAGATAGATGAGTGGATCGGAGTACCACGTGGGATGGAAGGACAGGCCTTGCATTGGAGACAATTGCGCTCCATCGCACAGATGGAACAAGAGGAGTGCACACCAAGCACATTTCTGGCTGTGACAACACTCACATCCCGCTAAGTTGGAATCTTTGGACATGTTCACAACTCGAAACCATGTTGTTTGATCATCATCTGAAATGTCTCACAATATGGGTGATTATTATGTCGACTTTTACACTAATAAATCCCATTGCTGTGATGTTTTCAGTGATGATGATAACCGTTCCTATCAACACGGTTGCACCACCCGTGGAACTCTCTCGGTGTGCAAAGGGGGCCATTATCTTTTACATGTTGGGGATCTTTTTGACGCATTGTATACGCCAATTTCTTATGGCTTGGGAGATTGATAGCATATACGAGAATGGGTGTCGCTGCCAATGCACTCAGAACACAACTCGTAGCACAGTCGTCTACGTCGTCGATTCGGTGGGAATAATATCGCTTTACATGCAACCAATTGCATGCATGGGTGTTGCTATATATGCACATTATGCCCAAAAATATTGGTTTAAACGTGTGTTTTCCACGCGCCTCAACGTCCATATCGATCATGGTAGGCGAGATCGTAGGAATTTACATATCGCCAATAATGAAGCTGTCGCAGATGCACAACTTGTTGATGTGGTCGAGGGGAGACGTGTGGAAAACGATGTTATTTCGATTGACGAAGAGGCTCGTATCTTTGAACGGATGATTACGCGACTCGTCGAATTGGGCGAGCGTGAAATTCGAGAAATTCCCATTAGTACATTGGCTGAAGCCACTGGGTCTGTGCGGCGTGTCGCTGTCTGACAGTGTTAATAAGAATACAGCATGTAGTGTATACAGCCGTAGACGTCCCTTGTGATGCTTCCGTCATTGCATCGTATAAAGATCCATCAAACCGACGTTAGAAAAAAGGCATTCGTATTGGCCTCATCCCCCCCCTTTGTGCAGCTGAAATACCATGTGGTTATGAACAATCACATCTATGGCGAGGGGTATGATGCATGCGAATTTGACGGTCGCGGTGCCGACGAGGAGGAGGAGGCGAATAACTCCTTATCAAGGGGCGACATGGATGGTTCCTCGACAGGAGGAAGGGCGGATGGTTCCTCGGCAGGAGGAGGGGCTGTTGAAGGTGGTGGAAACGATACGGGAAATGACACAATTGACTTCGTGTGTGATGATGCCATGGAATTGGAAACCCCCCCCTACGAGGCTGTCGAATTGCCTCGTAAAAAGGGAACACAAGAAGCCAACCCTGGACCCGTGCCTAGAACACAACTTATCAAATGGTTTCTTGATCCGAATGGCGGTGCTAAATATGTCGGTGTTGAGTCGAAGTTAAAAATTACTGCAAAGAATTGTTCTAGCATATTCATTCTCTTTATAGATCAACAAAATAAAATTGTTACATATTTCAAGACACCAAGTGGTTCGTACGAGATTCGAGACGATGACCAATTGATTCCGAACATTTATAACAACTCTAGAAAGTGGTATGTGAATCTGAATCCCATTCCGAAGACGTTTGAAGAGTTTCAATCTGAGTATGGTCGGGGTCAGACGAAGAGAGCCAGAATAGCAGCGCGATTCGCCATCGGAGCACCGACAGGACCCCCACCCGTCGAAATACTCAACCCCGACTTATGGGCAGAGTACGAGACTCATTGTTTGTGGTTGAGGATGCAACTTGTACCCTGCAATGTGAATCCAACCGCGATTGAGAACATCAAGAATACTGTCCAACTGGAGATACACCTCCAAAAACTATCAAAAGGGGAATGGAAACCGATCCATGGTCTTATAACAGGTGAAGAATTTTCAGCGGACGAAGCATGGAAAGAGAATTATGACACACCGGATAAGGATATTGTTGATATGCAAGTGGGGATATGGGACCGTACGCCGAATTGCAAGTTGAACCATAAACAATTTCCTAATTTGGGTGCGGGTCACTATGGTCGCGGTGGTGATAGTGTGGGCGATACAGACAAATACGTGAGTTGGCTACGTTTTTACATGGTCAACACTACAGGCCCTGTATACAAAGGTGGGAGACTTAAGACTATAAGTCGTCGAGAGCTGGTCACGAACCACCAAGCTTATCAAATCGAGCATATCACCCCACAATCATGGACACCCTTGACGACTCTTGTGAACATGTTTCGTTATGTGGTATCTGATCCGACAATGGTCGGATTCTCTTGGGGTAACACCAACCAGGCGAGGGGCAACAAAGCCTTACTGTTTGGTACGAATAGTGAGGAAGACGGTCTATACATGGCATGGCCCCTTGTGGATGGCAAGATGGCTGCGCACGTCGCTCGTGCGGTCATTCATGCGACAATGACGTATCCCTTGCTCACCAACAACGAAGATGTATTAGGGAGGGGTGATGTTACTGCTGTTACTGCGATCAGGGCTTATTTTGATCAAATCGATACGATCATCGAGCTTGCTACATCCCCCCCTGAAAAATGGGAAATTATGATCACGATGCAGTGCTATGTACGATTTGGGACGCTTAACCCACTCGTTGTGAGCAGCGATACTCGACAGCGATTCCGTGATCGTAACGACCCTTTTTATAAGCTGTTGAGGGCGCGGTGGTCTGGAAACGACAAGATCAGCCGTGTCCTTTTGGACACGGTCAAATGTCTTGTCGATAAACCTTGTGTGTGACACGAGCGTTATAATAATCGCTAGATGTATAATAAACGCTACGTAAACGCTAGAATAGGTGATGTGAGCGGTATGCGCGGTATGAGCGATAGGTAATTGTTGTACCCATGCCTCTTTCATGTAATATAAGTGCATGCAGACGTACATTGTTACGAGAAGATTACCTTCGTTACAAGGTTCTTGAAATCGCCGAGTCACGAGAAGCCATACGCCGTGCACATGTTGCGACAGTGGAGGCACGATGTACGCTGTTTATCTCACAATCTGATCAAGATATATTGAATCATTTTGTCAGAGGAGCTTATTTTCACGAGTTTCGAGTGGCTACAGTGGTACGACAAAATTTATCGCCGGTTTCGGTATGTGTCGGGCTCTAGGTCGTAACTGTACGTTTGTAGACTTGGGGAAGACGTCTATCAAATATCCATCCACCCGATGAACATTGTGTGGAGGGAACCTGGCGGTTGCTGCGACTGTCGATTCGAGTGGGGGCTCTCGTTAGCGTCCCCGCGGTGGCCACTATCACCGTGTACCGTATCTGCACAATAAGAGTATGTGAGTAGAAGCCGCGTATACGCGGCTTCCGCCGGTCACTTAGCAGATAAGAAGCGCGTACGGTTGAGATGCCATACATTCCGCCTTATGAGCGGGAATACGTTGTCGACAAACGATGGGTAGGATGGCGCATTGTGGCAGCGACATGCGTGTTGATCGTGGCAATGATCACGACACTTGCTGTGCAGTATGTGGCGGTTTCAAGCTACATTAAAGAGTCAGTATCGTCGGCGCGCGTTGAATACGACCTGGCCACACTCCCAAGTACGTTCGACGCTCTAAATCACCCCGTGCGACGCATTGAGATCGAGACTAGTGAGCTCGAATACAGCATAAATATTGTCGCTACAAAACGATTCAACACTTCGTACATGGAATTATATTCCGAAAATTCGGTTGTAATACATGTAGATGTTGATAATGGCATAACCTTGAGCCTCCCGATATCTGATATTTACTCTGAGACTCCGTATGTGAGATCGTTACTCGATCTTGAACAAGCTGCGGGGACATTTGACGGTACAAGGACATCCTACACACCGGAGACGGGTGTCACCGGCAGTGTGGAAAATAGACGCAACCTAGCTCTCCGCATCGGCCGCTTCTACCTCTGCATCTTTTGCAAGGGTAGCTGGAGATGTTCCGGTACTGTGAGACGCAGGCGGTGGAAGGTTGGATGTAGACGGTTGATTGCCATCGGTTTTGATGCGGAACGCTAATTTGGTAGCCGGTCATGGTATACACCACACCCCCACTGCTTGTTGACATGTAACGCCACACGCACACTTTTCCAATCGTCGACGCGCACTGCAAACGAAAGTACGTGGTGCTTTTCCGACCCACAACAAAACATTGTGAGAGACGAGTTTTGTTCCGAAACGTAAGAAACTAATATCTCACACGCTCGGGAGAGCTATAAAAGACCAGTTGGTGCTTGTTTGGATTCGGATGTGGTGGAGCACGTAACAGCGGCTGCTTTCGCTCCTTCGAATGTTTTGTAATATCGCACTCCGTAGAGCACAGTATAGTTGCGTGGAATTCTGCCGTCACTGCTCTTCATGATGCTATGCACTGTACAAATCGGAACACTGTGACCGGCCACTTACCCACCCTTTATATCGTCCCCGCGCATTTCTCAACAGGACATGCTTCTAGCGTGACTCTGATCTGGCGCAATGCTTGGTATCGGCTCTTCTCTTCGCCATCTAAGAGATACGCACCAGCCGCCTCCACAAATGCAATAGCCTGCTCACGCTCAAACTCAAAGTGACGCATCACCACCGGTACTCAAATTTCACGAGAGTGTTCGTAAAAGTCAAGATATGGGCCAATCTAACAAGCCTGTTTTTAGGTACGTGATCTGAGCACGCGCCTCGGCGTGTCTTCGGGTACAGTAGGTATAGGACGCAAATACGGTGTTGGAGGTGGCGCGGTTGGAGTATTGACTACGGCGGGGGATGCACTGTCGGGCTTGATGCGAGTATTGATAAACTCTGTGAGATGGGCGTTTGAGTTGTTGTCCGTATTCTGTGGTGGTACTGGCTCCGTATACGGTGTCAACCGCTCATCGCTACGTAAACACTGCAAAAGTCGTAGCTCAAGTTCCTTATTACGCGTCGTTAAATTGGTCTCATCGAGCTCCATTGTTGTCAAGGTCGCATTTAGCCTGGAATTGTCTTGTTCTAATTTCCCAATCATCTGTTTCGAACGCTGCTCCGCATCACTTGCTTGTTTCAAAATTTGAGACACGGCTTCCGTTTGCTCTAGTGCACATTTCTTTTCGACGTCGGCGACTCGCTCGCGAATTTTCTCTGTCCATTTCGTGTCGGCGTCGGCTACTAGCTCCATAAGTTTCTCATTCTGAACGCGAATGTCCAGTTTTGACTGCACGAGATTGGCTTCGACGTCCGCCTTCTGTTGGGTGAGTACCTCCATCGAAGCTCTTGTTTCGTTCAACTCATTCAGCAGTTCGTTGTTACGCTGGTTTAATTCTGCGATACGATCATTTGAGTGTTTAGAACGAAACAAGAGCTCTTCCTTGTGCACGCTCTTCGATGATTCGACATGTACATACGATTGGTTGACAGTGTGTACCACCCCGTTCAGAATGGGGCCGAGGTGATTGAAGGCGAGCATACGGTAAGCAGGATCGGGTGCGTCACGTATAGCAACAATTTGTGTACACACTACCTGCATTGTCTGCGATATAATCGTCAAGTTCTCAAGACACGCGTTCAACATTCCGTCCACGTCACATGGCTCCCCCATTCTTACCACACCACCCACGAGTAAGCAAGCGATACAACGCCTATGACCGACCCACACCACACACCACACTTTAGCGTCTATTCTGCAGACTTAGGAGAGGCGTGCCATAACCGCGTTCGTTGCCGCGACGCTACCGTCCATCATACGGCGAGCCTCGGCCATCGACCGGAGCTGCCCGTTGCGCCAAGAGGCATCACCGGGTTGCGCGTCGGGCCCAAAGTGCCCCTTGCCCGGTTTCAACGTCAACTTGTCGAGGGCTTTATCCTTGTAGCGATACGGGCCGCGGAAGCAAAGGGTGTTGAGGGAACCGTCCGCACGAATGAGCGGGTCGCTGCCTGCGACGACCGGGTCACGGCCGCCGAGGACGAGGTTGCTCAATGAGTACCCCCCAGCCCCAATCTGGGTATTGTACCAAGTCAGGTTATCGGCCCCCCCGGGGAAATTCTTACCCGAGTACTCGCTCCAGCCGTTGCGCGAGTTGTCCCATGGGAAGGCCACCGAAGAGATGGAGACGACCTCCTTCTCTTCAACAGCAGTACCGGACTTTACGGCGAAGACGAGGATCGACTTGTCGTTGCTCTTCTGTCGATCGGACGGATCCATCGTGCGCATCTCTGCCAGGTCCGCTCCAATCGTTGGTCCATTGAAGGTAGTGGTACTCACATTATTTGCATCAGTTGTAGTACGCTCGCCAAAGAACTTCGTGTTGCACCCAGAGACGTAGCCGGCGCACATGACATCGCGAATCGTCTTGACCTGCTTCGGATCGGTCACGACCGAGTTGAAGTGGGCCGTGTAATGGCCGTGGATGTTCTTGACGTCGACGTTACCCGCAAACTGGAAGTTGGACTCGCCAAAGAGCGTGTAGCCCGCCGCACCACCGGAACGCATCATGATCGCGGAGTACATGTCGTGCGTGATGAACGGACGCGTCACGTAGAGGTGGTATCCCACCAAAGCGTCGTCCGTGATACCCGCTCCCGTACTGCCGGTTTTGATCCACTCTGAGAAGAGCGCGGCAGCCTTGAGCTTCGCGAGGCTGATTTGCGTCAGGTCGTCCTCGGCCTCATCAAAGAGCCAGATAGACTTATCTTCATCAGTGTTGCCGGCGAGCTTCGAAGGATCGACCTTGTAATACTCGCCAACGGCAGTGGTGCGGCGAAGAGCCTGTGAGTCGGGGCCCATGTTGCCCATCGAGTCGAGAGGACGGTTCGTCACCACGCCCAGCCCGCGGAAGGCCTGCGACTCAAAGCCCGCGGCGCCCGCATTGAACTCCGCCGGGGCCTGCGGGCCGCCGATCATGTACGTTTTGCGCTGCTCGGGCACAAGCGACATGTATACGGCGAGCTCGGGGGGGATGATGAGCGTGTCCGGCTCGACATTGTACCGCAACATCGAGGCCTTGCTCTGCTCGATGGCGTAGTCGAGCCCCGCGTCCATCTTTTGAACACATGCAAACATGTCCACGGTGTGCTTGTACACCTGGTGCAGGTTGAGCTGCGGTTGCACGAGGCTATCGCGCGTGAATTCGAGGTCATAATTCTTCGTCGAAATCAGCTTGAAGATCACATCCATGTTCATCGTCTCTTGTACGCAATTGGCAATGGACCGCAGCTGCTCTGCAAAGTGCTTCTGACCCTCCCCCGTCGAGAAGAAGTCCGATTCGAGCAGCAGTGCAATGCCCCTTCGCACCAATCGATCTTGGTACTTGCGTTTTGAAGCGGTCAGAAGACGCGACGTACCCTGATAAGGCGTACGTCCAAGTGGTGCCTCATTGAATTTGACTTCATTCCACTCGACGTGCACACCGGTTACCGCGCGAAGAGGAAGGGCCACCGTCGTCTGCCACGTCTGCGGCTTGTAAACGAGGGAGTTGATTGTCTCTTGCAGTTGTGTCGACTGGCCGATGAACGCCTCAGGAAAATTGTACGTGACCGCGTTTTGATCCGAGTAATTCTTTTCCAGATCTGGGCGTGCAGGAGGACCAAAATATTGCTTCAGTGCCATGATGACGTCACTCGCCGTTGGATCCGGCGTCATGAAATGTGGGGTAGAGCTCTGAATCGCCGCCATTTTACACTATAAATGTATAGTCGTCAACTTCTGGTCACAAGCAGGTTTATCAGAAACCCTTTTGGTTGCACACTTGCTCGCACCATCGAGCCTTTATATTATCGAGACATATAACAACCCCATTGGACGTAGAACCTGATACACCACCAGACTCCACGTCTACACCGCTAACTAACTGTGTATAAAAACTCCGTATTTTAGAGTGTCAGACTTTGTGAAACCGTGTTCCGATCACAAAAAAGCAGTCCAAGACTTCGTATATCTTGAATCGAAGAACGATATAACGATTGTGCAAGTATATGTCAACTGCGACATCATGCGCACCAGCAGACTCTGAACACAGATCTCAGCCACATGCACGTCGTCCCCCCATCACCGAACGTCGTCCTCCGATTGTCGACCGCCGACCTCCCATCGCCGAGCGTAACCACGAACCACCGCGGCATACGATGGCACACGATCGCGTTGATTTTCGTCCTGGTGGTAATGAAACCTCTCGTGATCCTCGAACTGATATGGGTTCCACTCGCTCACCCGATATGTACAATTTTTCAGCCAGTCATGATTCTATGAACACGCCTTCAATCACGACATCACATTTTACACTCGACGAAGTGTTGCATTTGGCCGCAGAGCGAGAAGAACAAGAGATCGATACGCCGCTGCATCGTCGACCCGACCGAATGCGATTACTCGATGACGTCAATCGTGATGCGGGGATCATGACGATGCTTGAACGAATCAAGGAGTCGCAACTCGAGGAGCAGCGTGAGACGCGAAACCCGAGCAAACGCCGCCGTTTCAGCATGGCATCAAACAACCGCAATTCGCGGATCAGTGGCGTTGGGCCAATGGTAAATCGGATCACTTTCGATGGCGTGGAACGCACAATTACTTTAAGCCAGCCTCGAAAATATATATTATCAACTTCTGATATTAGCCACCGTGTTTGGCAGCTCCTTATTGCAATATTTGCAGTCATATCTGGAATCATAGTCCCTATTCTCGCATGTGATCTGCTTCACTCATCCTCACCGTTTATTTCCCTTCGCGTAGAAGGGGTTGATCGCGGCGGCGGCCCTCTATTAGAATCGGTGAAATCAGTTGAAGTCTTATGTGATTTCATCTTCATTACAGACATCATTGTCAATTTTCGAACATCGTATGAAGATCAAGTGCGTGATGTTTTTGTCACATCACCGCAACATATCGCTATTCGTTATGCAAGCTCATGGCTATTCATCGATTTGCTCCACGCATTACCAATGACTCACATCCTATCTCTGCTCGTCGACGACTATTTACTCGAAAATCACATCGTGTTCATCGTGCGTATGTTCAAAACACTACGTCTACTACGACTCATGTTTCCAAGATACCCCACGATCAATCGGTTAAACTCCACCGTACACCCTGCGACGTTGGTGCTCATTCGTCTCGTCATCGACCTCTCGTTTGTGTGGCACATTATCGCATGCATCTACATATACGTGGCAAGTGTCAATTACAACCCCGCTTCTATGAAAACCGAAACAGGGTTTTACTTTCAAACCAGCATCCCATGGATTCCACCACCACATGTGCAAAATGTCACCGAAGCTCTCTACATTTATGCTGTATGGTGGGCCGTTGGTGTAAGCTGCTCCATCCATCGCCCCGAACCACAAACGTACGTACAACTCATTTTTACACTTGCGATAACCGTGACGGGTATCTTTTTAATGACTCTTCTAATTGGTTCTCTCACGACAGCCATTGCCGAAATCCAATCGATTAACAACCAGACGACATACAAGTTGCAAGTCATTGCACGTTATATGCATAACAAACGGCTTCCACATGACCTTCGAGCGAGAATACTTTCGTACTATCGATTTCTCCTCCTGTCGATGAACCTACTCGATGAGTCGAGTGTGCTCCCCGGACTTCCGAGTGCACTTCGTATGCAAGTATCATTCATGGTGCACGAGCCCGGGTTCGTGAAGCTCTCCATGTTTTGGGTATTGAAAGCCGAAGAGATATACTTCCTGTGCCAACGACTCAAACCGTGCATCTTACTCATCCTCGATCAACTCGTCAAAGAAGGACGTGTGGGCATTGGCCTGTGCATTCTCGAAAAGGGACAAGTCGAAGTCACAAAACGCGGTGACTTCATCACACTTCTCCCCGAATCGACTGCATTTGGGGAAAACGCCCTCGAAGGAAAGGCCTCACATGTCACCGTACGAGCGTCGCGCTACTGTGAACTAGCAATTCTATTGACATGCGATTACCATGATCTCATTTCGCTCAACACGCAATTTGCCAAGTACCTCAAAATATATGTAGCAGAACGCGATGCAAAGCACTTGAACCCTGACATGAAGGCGATGGCTCTTAAAGCGGTCATCGCCTCATCACGTACCAAAGTTGTTCACGGGTGGACAGAGCCGACCAAAGATGTCGAGAATATGCTCGCTTGGCAACGAGCCGCGCATCGCGCGCATGTTACGAAAAAGGTCGTCACATCCGCCAAAGATATCGTACGAAAACCGACTGCATCGAGACAAGCGACCAAAGACAAACAATCGGGTACATTAATCAACATATCTAGAGCATTGCGAGGCCGCGAAAATACGAAGACCGATCGCCTCGCAGGAGTGCAGGCGAAAGGAGTAATCAACCAATCGATCAAGCAATGGGCCAACACACCGATAAAACCACCACCGCAACGACAGGCCTCTTTTGCAAGTACGACAGGTACGACACAACGTGATAGACATCGATGCAGTAATGTCGACATACCCCGACCGTCCAACCTCCCACCACCCACCAACCGCACACCCGACGCATCGGTCCCGTCGTCAACGCAGTCATCGACCACCTATGTGATGTAACCCTTACAGGACGAGAAAAAACTCGCCATACAAAGGCTACGGGACGCGGTGGTAGATGCCACCGCCGACCCCTCTGCGACCAGAGGAGCCGTCGTTCAGTTCACTCACACTCCATGCACAACGAGACCCGGTGGAACGCCAGGTCCTCGTGTCCCCAGGACGTCCTGTCTACAGGTATTAGTTGTCGAATTATATTGGTATTAGTCGTCCTGAAAGGGTTAAAAACAATTACATACTCACTACATACGTTTTCTACAATCACACTAGTCACACTAGTCACACCCTTCCGTTTGTTATGCAGTGGGGTCTGCCTGGACCTTAGAGTTACGATCGACAATTGATCGGTATCCATTCACAAAATCATCACGACATTTGACGTATTTCTTCCAGTCGGTAGCTGCTTCCTTGCGAAGCGCCGCCCAAACACACGACGCGGCACGATTCTTTGATGAAATTGGCATACATGTTGATATGCGTGGTGAGTCGTTCACAAACAGCTGCGGGTTCAAGAAAATAGTTGGAAGTTGTCGTGGCCGCGCCGTACCAGATTCAAAACTACGGTATGCCAACACCGTGTCCACATCCACCATGGGTCGAATCTCGATCGCCACGAGCGTCGCCTCTTGCCGAGTGTACTTGGCGGCAACGCGCATGTGCACGCCTTGCGTACTTGCACTCATTTCATACCAAATCTCAACCGTGTCATCCTGATCGACGTGTGATAGACCGATCTCTTCCATGCAGATACATTCAACGGGATAGACCATATCATCACGAGAAAGCTTAGTGAGACATTCGTCGTACTGCTCGAGATTGTGACTGTCTTGACGTATACTGTACATCTCCACAGCACGGAAAACCTTGGTACCTCTGTTTAGCCGTACCATAACCTCAGACCGTTGAAAGAAGAGTGCAATATATGCATATGCAGTGGGCAATTCGTCGACATATAAAGATATAAATGGTGCGACCGATCCTCGGCGAACTCGTTCCATGGTGTTACCTCTTGTCGCGCGAAATCCATAGGCCGGTACACTGTCAGCAGAGCTTGATGGTGTCGCTGGGCAGGTCCCAATGACCCCTCCTCTTTCATCATCTGACTGCAGCACAAGTTGTATTGCCTCCGCTACTTTAATGCCTTTTAAATCTTGACTGTCCTCCTCTTCTCCCGTGCCTTTCTCTTCCGCATCCTCCTCCCCTTCCTCGTCGTCGCCCGACGAAGATATCACATGTCCAAATAAGTTATCCATTGCTCGTTGCAAACGAGGTGACACAGCAGGTTTGGACACGACTATTTGCATCGAACCGCTGGATGAGTTGACACCACCATTTATAGCCCCTCTGGCAGAGAGCTTCCTCGCACTTTTACGAGCGCTTATCGGTGACATGTCCAACAGTTGTTCTCTTGCAGACGGTGCACGGCTACTCGATTGTCCCGATCCAGTGCTCAATGAACGCAAATCCAATAGGTATCTGTCCGTCAATGCATCATTCGACGATTGCCCTGAGCGCGCAGTTAGTCGAGCAGAGGGACATCCATCGTCTGTCATGTGAAATGAGCTGCCTGTGTTGTGTGATGTTAATGCGAGCCGATCTAGCGTGGCGTCTGATGCTTCTACCGATGCTAATAGTACAGCCGATGGAGCAGCCGGCGGAGCAGCCGGTGGAGCCGCCGGTGGAGCCGCCGGTGGAGCAGCAAGTTGTAGATTGTTTGACGTAGTCTGACTCCCTCGTCTATTTTTCTCAATTTGACCTTCCGGTACACTCGCACGGCGAACGATACGTGCATGTGGGCGATTGCCCATGTTTGCATTTCCAGGTGGGGGTAAGGGAAGTGCGCTGATAAACGAATCGGACGCTGGTTCACTAGGATGCATTGTCATGCCATCATATGCCGACGAGTGGTTGACTCGTTCCAGGCCACGTTGAAGTACGTGTGGCGATGAGGCTGATGGCGCTGATACTGTGATGTCAGGAGACACGGCCGTAGCTGTATGTTCAGCGTTTGGTTCAGATGATGAAGGAGGAACTGGTAGTGGGTGTGGCCTGGAACGATATGACATGATCTTGGCGATGTCCAATGGTGCAACTACGCTGTCCTTACGCCCCGTTGGTAACATCTGTGACACAGGGTTGATATTTGCAGCCCCTAGATCATTGCCACTAGACACCCTTGGTGTGAACGCTCGCTGAATCTCTTGGCGGACACGAAACGACGGAGGCTTACTTTTTGATGCAAATTCTGGGCGACTGCGCGCGGACAAGGCACCACTTCCTTCACCAATGGGCCTTCGAGTATGATGGCCTCCAGATACGCCACGTGCACATGTCCGTGGACCCTGCATCAATTCATCCGAGTCATCCACGGTGTAGCGTGATGTGAGATGTCCATGGCGATTCAACAATGTCGAATCACTACGCGAAGTCGGGTGAGTCAAAGAAGTAGGCGACATTGGTTGTATGCGACGGCATGTAGGAGGTGCTGAATCCATAGTACTAAAGTCGGCTTTGGACCCTGTATCTCTAACATCGTACGATGAGGAAGGATTCGACGTTGCATCTTCTTGTGGAACCACCAATGAATCCACCGATGAAGGTCTATGTGTTTGTAAATCTTTCGACGTATCATCATTTACATCACCGCGGGCAGATAACGCAATTTCACTTGCACAAATCTCATCAAGTTCTTCCTTTCGTGCTTCGCGGCGTGCTAGTTTGGATGACGATGCGAATGCATTCGTCGAGTCGCGCCTAGACGGGAATTTGATTTCTCCAACCCGATAATTATTGTCCTCTTGAACGCGACTTTTTTTCCGTAAGAAGGCCGGATGCACAGCGTTTGCAGCCGTACCGTTTTGCTGTTCAAACAAAGCTTTACGTTCCTTCATAGTATTCTGTCTTTCCATTTTTTGACAAACAAATAGTAACAATACAACGAATCCATGACGATGGTTTTCAACAGATATATGTAGCGCTATATTAGCGCACAAATTCGTTGTGTGAATATTAAGACTATGACGTCGGTCGCAATATAAGATCGTAGATGACCTTCGCTCATAGAAAGGTCGATGGCCTCTGTGAAGCACCCATTGCTCAAAGGACGTGGCTATCGACCTGCTCAACATCATACATCTGTCGACATTCACACAGATGACACCCTGTCATCTCTCCAAGTTGTATGTGCTATGGTCTTATCATTTACTTTGATAGTTACAGTCGGAGCGTTGGTGGCAGTCCCATTGATTACAAAATGGTCAATGGCGTCGTCGACGGTTTTGTCATCACCACGACCACGACAATCATCATTTATACCGCCCTCTCCACCGCCTCCATCTCCATTTCCACAACCTCCTTTGCCTTCACCACCGCCACCAATCGAGACAACAACAACCGCTGAGTGGACCATCGAGACAACAACAACCGTTGAGTGGACCGTCGAAGGCGACGTGGCAGATGCCCAATCTGTCATCCAACAATGTCAGATGGCACTTGAGGCATATGCAGCACAATATGGTGTCACACATGAGGAACTTGGTGCGACATGCGACGTGGCCTCGGGGAGCATCATCCTTAGCATAACATTTACAAATCCAAATTTTAACCCAGCACTGGGTAGTATGGTTGCAGATATTACAAACAATCCTGGTTTTACATCGAGTATGGGTATTCACCTACTTTCAAATGCGACAGTTACTATCAACCAACGTCCTGCACATCCACCACCCCCTCCAGTACCACCACCACCATCACCACCGCCGCTTCCATCGCCGCCGCCGCTTCCATCACCGCCGCTTCCACCGCCATCACCACCGCCCCCCTCACCC
>Ga0209710_1001525_pt1 | contig 17518 bp, 2 predicted proteins | sample ArcticOcean_MG_C_5_FD_187436 | JGI IMG/M metagenome (GOLD analysis project Ga0209710, IMG submission 187436) | Marine microbial communities from western Arctic Ocean - ArcticOcean_MG_CB4_138 (SPAdes) (version 2) | ecosystem: Environmental > Aquatic > Marine > Oceanic | place: Arctic Ocean: Canada...
GCTGCCTCTATTGCAGTAGTTCTGCTGTTCAGGTCAGTGAAGTTCCCGTCCAATTCTGCGTGGGTTAGGGGAACACTTAGGTTGCTTCTTAATACGATTGCCATTATTTTTCCATCTTATTAACTATATTTATTCATTCTATAATTCTAAGTCTGCAACATAAAACTCTGCTACATATCCATCTATCAAGTACTTCGGATTCTCTAATTCCTGCAGGTAGTTAGGAACAAACGTTTCAGAAGCTTTGAGGAACTTAGCATTTGAACTTAACGAGCTTTGTAATCCAGATCCGTTTGCGGCAGTTGATGCGCCAACTGTATACCATGTCTGTGTATGTGTATTTAATTGTGGCAACTTCTGTGCATCAGTGGTGTCGTATACTTCTGTTCCTGCTCTATGTAGACCAGCAAATCGTGTTCCATTAGTAGCACGTCTAATCTGCGTAATAAAGTTTTCTTCGTAACTAATCTGCCAGTATGTAATTCTTTCATTACCAACATATACCACACCCGGAATTTTAGAATCAGTACTTGGCTGAGGAAGTTTACTAGCATCTTTAAGATATATCTTAGTATCTGTTGGAAGAACATCTGTTGTTAATTTAGTAGCACCATCTGTTGATATCCTAAAGTACTCGTAGTTGCCTAACATATTGTTAACCATTCTGTAGCCAATTGTTGGCTCAATAGTTTTTTCACTAAAGTGTGTAACAATAATTTCACTTCCGCCGCCTAGTGTTTGGTTTAGTAAGTCAATCTTTCCAGTATTACTAACGGCATACTCACCAGCATGTAGTCTTACTCCATCTAAGGTAATCCACAGGTTATCAGTATTTGTTGGAACACGATCCATTCCATATTTGCTTATTGCATTACCGCCTACTGCTAGTCTATCAAAGGAGGCACTATCAAATCCTACTTGATCAAATCCATCAATAGCTTGTGTAACTTCTGAGCCTTTTCCAATGTATACTTTAGTTTGTATACGTAGAGGATCATAGTTATTAAAGCTAGTAACACGAAGTTTATCATTGGCACTGAAACTTACACTGCTATCCAGTCTAATTGTGTTTGCACTGCTATCAATGTAATATTCGTTAGCATTGCCAACTGAAACTACTAGTGTATCATTTGAAAAACTATGAGGATCTAACAAGTTGACTCTGTAAAACAGAGTACTATCAGTATCTTCTTGACTAGTTATAGTATAGTCCTGGATATTAAGCAAATTAAATGTAGTATTTGTTGCCGCATCAATCCTTGAAACTGCAATATCTCCTGTAGATACGTTTGTTACAGTCTCCCCAGCAGTTACTGGTGTTCTGAATGCTGTAGTTGAACCATCTAGTATATAATGTGCTGCATTAGCAGGACGTAATCTATGACCGTTTAATTCAACAATTACATTGCCAGTTATTGCGTTACTAAACCCTGGATCAAACGAGTCTGTTAAACTATAAATTAATGAACTGCCATCTAGCGTAATCTCTTGTGATTCGCCAAATGTAAACGCTGATTTATCTGTATCCCTGCTACTAATGATAACATGTATTAGTGATCCATCACTACTAACATCGGAAGTTGTAAGTATAGATCTACCAATTGATCCTTCAGTAATAGTGTGTTCAATACTTACACCATCTCTGAGTACCAAACTTTGTTTAAATCTTTCAAAGTTAAGACCCAGGGTAAATGCAAGAGTGCTACCATCTCCAATAAATGATTTTTCGTAAACAATTTTTTCACCAGTAACTCCATACCCATAAATGTAGATATTAGTGTTAGCTGTTGGCACTGTATTAAGCGTTATTGTCCTATTTTCAAAATCAGCAGTAAAGTCATATGATCTAGTTGCGCCAACGTATACTACTAAGAGGTCAACTTGTTCACGTTGAGAGGTTCCAGCATATGAAAACTGTTTTTCTATGCCGTCAGCAGTATAAGATCTAGAAACTGTAGTAAAGCTATTTCCGTCACCAGCAAAATCATCACTTGGATCAGTGTATACTTCCATGTCTAAGTTATCAAATACAATACCAGGAACTACTTCTTCAGGAGCATGACTTGCATATACATCAACAAAGCCGCCGCCATCTATATTAATATCTTCTGGCCGTGTACCAAGTGCAGCATCTGTAAACACACTAGAGATAGTAGTGTCAAGTGCATTGGAACCGCCTAACACTGTTAGTCCGTTTATATCAATTTCAAAGTCATCAAAGCCTAAGTTGTCAAAACTTGCATCATCAAATCCTGGCTCTCTGTCAAATCCAATTCCAGAAACTTTGTTGCCTTCATATCCTGTTCCTGACTGTAGCAACGACAAGTCATCGCCAATCATTCCAGTAGTTGGAACATAGTAAGCTGCAATTCTGTCCGCAGCACTTGCTAGACTAGCGTCAGCATATACTACAAGAGCGGCTGCGCCAGTGGCATCTTCAGCACTAAATGTTGTGCCACTAGTAAATCCGCCTGTCAGGTCAACTTGATATACTTCCTGCTTTGTAGTATTTGCATTATAGTAAGAGATTAGATCTAAGTAAGCATACGTTGTAGATGCTGTCCAGTCTTTAACGGTTGAGCTATATGAAATTCTATCAAATTTAATTGTTGTGTCAAACTCTCTAATTTTATCGTTTTTAATCCTTGGCAGTATTACTAATCCAGTACCATTACCTTTACTAGTAATAGTTGGAGTTTTAGTATATCCACTGCCTTTATTAGTAACAGTAACACGAATAATACTAGTACCATTAGTAACCGCTGTTACAACTGCCTGAGTTCCTGTTGTTAAATCAGGGGCACTAACTGTAATAACTGGATTATCAGTGAATCCTGTTCCTGCGTTGTGTAATACAACACTATCTAAATAATAACTATAATTTTCTGACCAAGGGGTATCAACTTTGCCACTAACATTTCTAGCAACATCGTCACCTTCATAATCTCCACTATACTTTCTAAAGTGTCCATTATTGCTATCAAAAAATGCATGCAAATCAAAGTCAGTAACATCACCTTGGAAATTGTCATCACCGTCATACTTTGCAGTATACTCACGTATGTTAGTATGATAAGGTTTCACTTCGTTAATATACTCTTCAATAAATGTTGAGTTATCAAGTTGGTAAGTTGGATACTGGCTTAAACTCCTAACTTTGTGTAACACTTTTAAGAAACTAGTTTTTAAAACCCAGTCTGTGCTGCTTTCATGCATCTCTTGCATTGCAAACTCTGTCATTCTAAAGAATAGATCGTTACGCTTAATTGCTAGTTCATCTTTAAAGATGTCAGTAAAGATTGCTGTTGCAATATTTCTAACTTCCTGGTGTGGAACTCTGTCAAACTTTTCAAAGTCATAAACACCGCTGTCAAATCCAATATAACTACCATTTGCTGCATTAGCAAAGTCATACAATGTACTCTTTAGTTCAACAGTTCCTTTTTCAATAATAACTTCTTGCCAAGTGCCAGTATCCCCTAGTCTAAAGAAGCTAAAGTTGCCATCATCGTTGCTTCGGACCTTGGCAGTTTCTCCTGACACTGCTTTAGTAAGTGTTAACAAGTCTGGCTCAGTTGCTACTGTGTAAGTTGGAATAGTGGTACTATCAAAATTAGTTGCATACCAGGTCGCGTAATCCCAAAACTTGGCGGTATTGTAAGCCTGTACACGAAGTAGGAACCAATATTTAATACTAGTACTAGTTGCTCTAAGTTCGTAAATAGCCCAGTCGTCACCAACAGTACTATCAGATTCAACTAAGACTTTGTATCCAATATCAAACGTTGCTAGGTTTAAATAATCTCTTGTAGTTATGTCTGCTACTTTTTTATCCCAAGCACCACTTGCCTTCGTTGGCTCGGGATCGCTTAGGAATAGTGTATCTAAGGTATACTGTCTTGCAATAGGAGTTGTTTTGAAAACTTTATTACAGTAATCAATGAATGTCTTTAATGCCTGTTGTCTATCTGCAAACAGTGTTTGACGTGGGCGAATGCTGATGCCATACTTCTCACCATCACTAAGAGTTGGATCTGGAACAATAGCACCAGTTACGTCTGAACCAGCTAAACTGTCGATAATCTTGCTTTGTATTCTAGCAGGAATTACTTGCCCTGGGTCGCCTTCACTAATTAAATCAAATTCTGAATGTACTATGCCTTCGTTTTTAACAACATCATAGTTGATACTAAGTATAGTATTCTTGTCTGAAAAGCTATTTGTTAAGTTATTAAGAACAACAGTATTTTGTGCTACAATACTTAGATACTTACTTCCTGTTGAAATAGGATTCTCAATAAGCTGGCGAACTCCCTCAGTACTAAGTTGTCTACGCTCATCACCAGGGAAGGTGTTAAGCCCAGTTACCCAGTAATAATACCGTGTTGCAGTTGAGTTTGTAGTACTATTATAATACGGAGCAGTACAATAGTTACTGTCGTCGGTAAATTTAGGAGTTCCTGGCAAGCCACTGGCAACATGCTCACTTGGCAATACATCAGATTCTACCCATTCGTAAATGTCAATACTTGATCCTGGAAAGAACTGGTTCCAATGCTGGACGCGATAATCAATGTCGCCCTGCTCGTATTCCATAACTCTACATGTGGATAAGTCCCACCAAACTCTTCCAATTTTTTCATCGTTCCATCCGCCTGTCTCAGAGAATGTAACACTATCCTGGGTTGTGCTAATATTGTATGTTGCTGGGTCAATTGGTAGAATGTAATCAAGTTCTTGTTGTGCAAGGCCAGGCAGTTTGTTTTTAAATATATCAACTGTGTCGACAAAATCAATAATCTGGTTGTTTGTTTTGTCGTAAGTTACGATACGGTTAATAACCTCAGGATCTACTTTAGGAGTCTGTACACGGGTCTTTTCCCATGCTCTTGTATTTGTAGCGTTTTGGAAGTAGTAAAAACTACCTGCATTTGTTAACCACTCGTTGTCTGCAGGACTACCAACAAATAACCTTCCGCGGTTAATTGCTAAACTTCCCCCAAACTGATCCAATTCATCGATCTTGGTGTTTTGCATCTGTTGTCCAAACACAAACTTAGGCGGATTAGTTATGCTTTTTGCTGTTCCCGGAGATACACTGCTATCTAACAAATCGTATATGTAAGCAGCTCCACTTTGTGATACTTTATCAATATATTTGGTACTGTCAGCATCAAATGTAGTTATAAACTCGTCATGTGTTGCGCTGTTTGTATCCGTGTCGCGGTCTAGTCCCATACGTAATTGTGTACTAGCACGGTCACTGCTAATTACTAATCTTTGCTGGTTAACAGAATCAAGTGGAATATGTTTGTCGAATTCAAGCACTCTACCAAAGTTTTCGTTCTCTGCAAGCAGTGGATGGTTTAGTTTTTGTGTAAACTTAAATGGCTCTACTTCTGCTCGTGCCCGGAACGTATCTCCAGTGCCAGGACGTACTTTAAGTATTTTGTTAGAAACTCCAGCACTGCCAGTAATTAACAAATTAGTTGTGCCAATTGTTTGGGCGACTACAGTAGTAAGATTTGAATTATTAATGTCATCTACTAATCCAGTCGAATCAGCACTGGTGTTTAAAGTAACTCTTACTTCAAAGTCATCAATAAACAAAGAGTCGTTTTGCACAGCAAATGTACCAACGTTTGTGTTCTTTGTAGTAACACTACCAAAACGTAGCCCTTCATCAATAAAGATACTTGCTGATCCTGTATTGGGATTAAGCTCATCTTCGCCAGGGCCGCCAATAGCAACAATAGCACCGTATGCATCAATACTTACATCAAAACCAAAGTTTTCGCTGTCTGTTGGTTCGTTACTAGTACTAAGTTGATTTAGTAGTTGTATCTCAGCAAAAACGCCAGTATATACTTTAACTATACTACCAGTTGCTGGAACATACCTAAATGATATTGTATTACTACTAACTGTGTAGCGGTTTGTACTACTATCAGTATCAAATCCTCCAAATCTACCGTCAGTAAGTGTTTGTAATACCCCGTCAACTTCAACATAAAACTGTTCAGGTAGTGTATTTGTTGTAGTAAACGCAAACGCTGTTCCATCAGCAGTAAATTTTTCTGCAATGTGGTGGAACAAATATGCCTCGCCTGCATCAGTAATACTTGCTGAACTTGAGTTTGTTACTTCTGCATACGGAGCACCAACTACTAGTGTATCGCCAGCAGTATCACAATCAATACTAAATCCAAATTCATCGCCTGTTGCTGAACTACTACCAGTAATAATATCTACTAACACGTAATGAGTGCCTTCTCTTACAACAACTTTTAGTCCATTAGCAGGAGCAGTAGTAAATGTTAGCACTGCACCATTAATATTGTAATCTTTGTATGGCACATATTCTTTAGAATTTTCATCAACAACATGAATACTGTATACGCTACTAGGTGACCACGTTAGTGTAAAGGCTGTTGCTGAACCGGCAGTTCCAGTTACAGTTTGTACCTCTTCATCAACTGTAGCAATAACTTTCTGTGCATAGCAATAAACAGTATTTTCGCCAGGTGCCGAGACAAACAAGTATCTGTCATCCTTGCTCATAGCTAAATCAAAGCCAAACTTAGGTGAATTGTTACTGTGTGGACCAATGCCTAAGCATTGTTTTGAATCGTAAACTCCATTAGATGCTCTCTGATATATTATTACAAGTCCGTCGCTACTAACACTATCTGGAGCACCAAATGACGCCCACGTCTTACCTGCTGCACTGGCTGTACCAAATCCAGATATGTCGTTTGCAATTGTAGCTGGCGCTAGTGTAGACCCAGGATTGTAAATACCTGTATCATCTCTTAGATATGGATAAACAACACCATTGTTTTGGTTGGGAGCACCAGAGAAAACACTTAGTGCGTCATCTGATGTTGTAAGACTAGATCCGTTATTGGCACTGCCGGAACTATCAATGTTAAAAATTAACTTGTTAAAATCCCAGGGCTCCTGTTTTTTAAAGGCTGCCCAAAGTTGGTTTTCATCATAGTCAATCCATACAACTTCGTCTTGATCCCATCCAAAAAGCGGAGTAACGTCTGCAATACTTGCTGTTGTTTTAAAACGTGAACTTACTAGTTTAAAGATTGGCAATCTAAGTTTTGTAATATCATCAATTTCGAAGTCTTCACCAATGTTAACGTTAAATGTGCGTGGCGAATCAACACTGCTAACAGTTTTAAATCCTCTAACAATTTCATTTCTTGTCTTAATTAGGACAATATCATTTGTAACAAGGCCGTGATTTGCTGTAGCAGTTAACGTAATAAATCCGTTTGCGCCTTGAGCAACTTCACTAATTTCTACACCTACTTCTGTAACCCGGTATACGTTCCAATCAAAGTCGTTTCTGGCTGTCCAAATAGTCGTGCCGCGGCCAATTCTATCAATCTCACTGTCAAGTGCTGAAATGTTGTTTAGATCAAACAGTGTATAATTTGTGTCATCTAGTCTTGGATGACCAGCACCAACAATGTCACTTTTCTTTAAATTTGCATCTCTAGTAAAGAAGATATTTTTGCTAAAGTTATTGGGTAACTTATGAATATCCTTCTTTTTAAACGTGTAGTAATCCGAGTCTGCGGTGTCACCGCTATCTAATAGTTGAACTACTGTTTGGTTTTCTTGAACACGAGCTTCGTCAATAACAAGGTCAATAACTTGGTTGCTGTCAATACTACCGTATTCGCCAACCCGGAATCCCCACTCTTCATAGAAGTTAATTTCTTGATCCAAGTTAGTTAAGTTAGCACCAATTAATTTATCAATAACGTTGGGCGTTCCTTTAGTTTTAATCATTCCCTGATAAAACTTGACTTGGCTAACGTCATCTAACCCAAGTTGGTTTAAATAATCTCTTTTTCTAAATCCAATCTGTCCTTTAGCGGCTTGATCAATGGTATTTTCTAAGTTAGATTCATTAAAGTCATAAAACTTATTAAATCTATCAACTTTTTGTGCTATATTAGGCAACATCCCAGTTCTCATATTATCCACTGGGCGCCAGTTATTAAAATCAAACTTGGACTTGCCTTCATGATTATCTGTAGCAACATAGAGTTTTTTATTGTGAGTTACTATGTCTGCTTTTTTGTAATCTGTGTTTTGGGACCAAACATTAAACTCGTTCTTGTTAATAATAAATCCTGGAGCATGCAATGTGCCGTTCCAACTGCCTGATTTATATCCAACAAACTTTACCCGCGCTTGTCTGTTTCCTAGTGCAGGCTGGTAAATAATGTCATTGAATATAGTTGTATTATCTAATACAATGTAATGCTCGTATTGAATTGGATCAACTTGAGCAGCGTACAAATAGTTTTTGCTTTCGTTAACCTCAATAGTAGTTCTATTGTCAATTCTTTCTACATTATACTCTGTAGGGCGGATTGCTTTGCTTTCAGTATTTTTTAGTGAGCCAGATTTACTTAAATCATCTAGCGTTGTAAAGGGTCTGTCAATTACTAGAGATTGGTAAGCAGGGCTAGCACCAAATACTGAGTTATTTCCCCAGCCTTGCTGTGTCCAGAATAAGAATTCAGAAACTGTGTTTTCAAAATCAATAGTTCTACCGTCACTATTAACAGTGTCGAACTTAAATCCTTTTACCGTTAAGTACCTTGAATAAGCAACTAGGAAATCACAAACTTGCTGTTTAGTTGTAATTATAGTACCATAAGGAACGCTGGTAACGTAGTTCTGACCGTCACCGTAAATTACTGCCCTAGAACTGCCAACAGTAACAGTACTTCTCCTATTGCTGGGTATACTAGGAACAATTTTAAAGAATGGATTCTTTGTATCGTAACCACGTATTTCGTAACCGTTAGCTCGTTTAATAATACTAACACCGCTGTAGAATACTCTTTCTAACGGAGTACTTTTATTAAGATAAATGCTCGTGTTTTCGTCTGGAATAAAGATATTACTTCCAGTACTGCTAGGACTAGTTGACTCTATAATTATCTTAGACAGTGTTAGGTCAGTAAATCCTCCTACTGCATAAACCAATTTAAGTTTTAGGTTTTGAATTGTTGATCTTAAATTAACAAGACTTAAACTAGTGTATTGGTAGAAGTTAGCAAGAAACTGATTGTAGCCTTCAACTCTATCAACTACTGTAGAATTTGTTTGTGCTACTCCGTTAACTTTAAAGTCTGCAATTTTAGACCTATAACTCTTGTTACGCTGAAGTAGTTGGTCATAATTTCCGTTATACTTAATTAAGTTAGTGTCCCATAGCAGTGTCATGTACTTCGCTGGGCGTTTTAACGCTCCAATAATTTGCATTGCGAAAGGCATTTCACTACTACGTCTCCAGGCAGTTTCCACTGGAGCATAATCTCCGATTCTCCAACTTCTTTCTGTATTAGTAGATATTGCTCCTTGAGTTAGGTATTGATTAGGGGCAAGCAGTTGTCCTTGATCGTTAGTTGGAATCATGTTTGTTAGGCCAGTGCGAACACGAAGTGAGTTAATAGTCGACGTTGCATCTCTGCCTGATCCATTAAAAATCCTGCCTGCCTCTAAGTCTTCCCAGAGAACACGGTTGCCACGAGTATAAGGAGCAGCTCCGTATCTTGCATCCCACCAGTCTGGTTTCTCGTAAATACCAAGCATTTCCCAGGGAGTTAAGTGTGGGGTTTCTGTATCATATATCCAATCATAAATTCCTCTCCAATACCCTGGCATCCTAGTAGTAGTGCCAGCAATTACAGCATTACTATAATTCCATGTAAAAGAGTTATCTGTATCATGTGTGGTAATTGTAGAAAGATCTAATGCATTTTTATTTGCCCAACTCGCTATGTATTGTGTGTGAATCTGTGTAGTCTGCTCTAAGTCAGTAAATGAACTTCTAAAATACCCTGGTGTTACTTCGGCAATATCAAATGTGTCTGCATCATATTGAGTTTTTATGTTGTTGTGTACACGCTTTTCAAATTCAAGTATAATGTCGTCTCTACGATCCTTGTATGCAATCCAGCGGCTACCATCGTGTCCTTGAATAACTGGAGTGTAGTTTTCATATTCTACATAACCGTCTGGGTTTACAGCGCCGTGGTTAGCAGCAGAACTTGGCATATAAAATATTCTGTCGCTGCCTACAAATCTATGGCCATGCCCTGCACTATCTACGTCGGCCGCCTGTGCTGCTGCTAATGTTGTGTACAGAGGATAAAACCATCCGCTAATCCCTTGTGCTCTTTGTGAATATCTTGAATCTGCTGTTGCATAAATTTTAAACGGGCCAGTTCCAGTACTAGTCCCAGATTGATAAGTGTCATCAAGAGTAATAGCAGGTCTAAACTTAGGATACAATCCCATTTTAGTTGGAGTAGGCGGGATAAAACTACCGTCTGTATTGGAGTATTCAACTATTTCAATAATATCATCAACTGCCAAAGCAACCAATGAATTTAAGGTAATTGCTGGTTCGATAGAATCAAACGTATAATCAAGACCTTGTATGAGTTGAGTTTTAACTTTAGTGTCTTTTGTAATGTAAACAAGAACGCCACGATTACTAACTTCTGTTAAATCAAACTGAGTAGTAAATTCAAATACTTTCTCTGTAGTCTGATCAAGTGTAATTGTTGTCGTAGTTGTTTGGCTTCCCCAGGGTAACATATCGGAATAGTAAAATGGGAAATCACTGGTTTTTGCACCAGCCATAAATGCCAGGATAGTGTCTAGTGCAGTACCTGGGCTTCTAAGATCGATGTCAAGTCGATTAATATTATCAATTAATCTATTTTTAAATCTAGTATATTCTTCCATACCAAATCGTAACGATTCAATTAAACTATTATTTTCTTGAGCAAGCAAGAAGTGAGGAAGTGTTACTCCAGCACTATGCTGTTGGATCTTTCCAGGATACTTTTTATAGTCTAGGTCTCTTGCATTGTTTGTGCCAAGACTGGTTCCAGTTAATGTTGGTATCTCTCTAGTAAGCTGAACAAAGTGATTTCGTAACTGCCCCAGCGTTAACTCATCAAAGTCGTCATTATTAGAATTATTTTCAAGATTAGAGGGAGTTTCATAAAACCCTAATGGGTTTACTGTTTCGCTATAAGCTCTAATAAGTACAATATCCTGCTCTTCCAATGCTGTTACAAAACTAACATAATATTTGTCATTAGTTGCTAGTTGTACATACTTGCTAGCGAGTTGGAACTCCCCGTTAACAAAAACCTGTAGTGTTACTTGGTCGTTATCTACTTTAGGATAAGTTCCAATCTCAAAACTATATAACTCAGTATCAACAGTGTACTGAACTTGTTGCCATTGTCTGCTTTCGCTTAATACTTTTGTCCAACCATTCTTTAATTCTCTAGTAACTACATCAGCAAGCTCACTGTTTTTGTGTACGTGTCCGCTTCTAACGATAACATCAACTGCACCAACGTCAGCTTTAGTGTATGTAAACGTGTCGTTAACATAATTATTTTCAAATAGTATGTCACCAACGTTATTAATATTTTTGTAAGTTAGCCCAAATCCTAAAATTGTGTCTGCGCTACTGTCAGTATTTCTTTTGTAACTGAATAATTTATTTCCAATAAATCCTGAACTTGGATATTTTGTTGTATCACTAAAACTAACATATTGCGGATCAAATACGTCAAACAACGGCTCTTGGTTAATTTTTGTTTTTTGTTGTCCAAGTGTCCATGTATCTGTTAAGCTAGTATAGTAATATACTTGGGCTTGGTTGTTTGCTCCCATATTACTAAGCAAACAATCACCGTCTTTAACTGTACCAATTTTTGTTAGGTTAATAATCGGATCAGTTGCTAAATCACTATCTTGATCGATATAACTAATTTCGTAAATGTTCTGTTTAACGTCTGGGTCAGCACTAAAACACACAGTTACTCCTGGAGTTAAGTTAATACCATCTGAAAAATATCCAGTTTTTCCATTAACATTACTAAACGCATCTGTTTCTTCTGTGTCGACTACACTAACAGGAGTTTGGCTAGTAGTTCCCATGTTAAAGAGTCGCAAGCCAGCATCAAATTCAATAATAGGACGCTTTGCTCTAGAAGTATCGTCGATTACTAGAGTAAAGTCATTGTAAGCTGCTGTAGCCGCAAGTACGGAGCGGTGGAACCATCTGTTTCCGCGGCTCCAAGCATTGTTATCCAAACATGCTCGATTAATAATAATATAGTCTTGTACAGTAGGACTATTTAATGAAGCTTCAAATCCGCCAACATCAAAGTTCTCTGAATCATAAGGTTCGTTTTCAGTTACAGCATATGTCTCAGGGGTAGTTAAATCGGTTTCCCTGATTAACTTAATACTAGTACCAACCCCCTCTACGTAAAAAACAGTATTTTGAAAAGTATCTGGGGTAACACTATTATCAAATTCAACTTTAAGTCCATTTGTAAATGCTACTCCATTAGGGCTAGTATATGTTTCTCTGCCTATAACGTCCTGCTCAATATCAATAATTGCACTATCACCTTGATCAACAAGGATAATTTTACCAAATCTATTTGCATCTTTTCCGTCTTGATAGAAGAACACATCTTGACTAGCAGTAATAGGTGGGATTAACTCAAGTTGTCCAGTTGCATTTTTCCAAAGTTGCTTGTTAGCATAAACATTACCTTGTTTAACTCTTACTTTGTTGCCAGCTGTAATATCTTTAAGATACGATAATTCAATAATACCATCACTAACTGTAATATTAAAGACGTGGTATCTTTGAGCAAATGATACTTCTGAATTAGTAGTAGCATCGTAGGTTCCGTCACTGCCTTCAGTTTCCCCACTGTCATAGTCGTGTCTGTCATACAGGCCGCCAGCAATCCAATCTGTCTCGACTAAACTTTGGTTAGCAAAAACCAGTGTCTTTCCATTAATTTCAGTTAATCCGTCAATACCGGTTGCATGAGTTTCTAGGAAAACACTTAGTAACCTATTGTGTATATCGTTATATGATAAGTCTGTTGCAAGATCAACATCTGCATCAACAGTCATACTTGTAAAAATATCTTGGGCGTCTTTGTGAGGGACACGCCAAGTAATAGTTCCGTCATCTTCACCGTTGTTAACTGTGCCAACAACATCCCTAGTACTGATGTTCTTCTGAGAAGAACTTAGTCCAGTAACGCCTATCTCTGTCTGTATCCAAAAAGGAACGCCTGATTGATTAACTTCAAAAGTATATTCGCCGCCACGAGCTAGATATATCACTGGGTTAGGCGAAGTAGTGGCATCGTCAAACCTGTAGTTTAATCCACCAGTATCAACAGATAATGTTCTTTCATCAAATTGCCCTTCGTCATACCCATTTGTATCGTATTCAACTTCTATATAGGTTGTGCCTTCTCTTAAGACTGTAAAGTCTTGAGTTGTATCAATAGCATTTGCAAAAACTTGTACACTGTCTGGACCGCTGGGTAACCAAAAATATTCACCATAGTTAATTAACTTATCTAAGTCAACATATCCACTCCAGTTGTAATACTGTTGTCTATAAAGAGTATCTTGATTTTGTATTGAACCGTTGTTATACCTAATAGTATTTAAAGCATCTTTGATACTACTAACACTCTGTACTGTGCCAGATGAATCTTCGTAAACTACCCCTGGCTCAAGTTGGTAATTTTGTCTAAAAGCTGATGTTTCAACTAGATAGTTGTCGCCCTTCTGGAAATTTTCAGCACTCTTCCTGCCAATAAATCCATTAACTTTTACTTTGTTGTCTTCACTAATTACTTGATCAAGGGTAGCATTTAGAAATTTCTTGTTTTTACTAGTGCGAAATACTTCAGGTAATAACTGTTGTGTTTTTCTTATTGCCATTAGTAACCATACCCTCCGGAACTTGAGCCACTACTTGAACTGCTAGATGAGCTTGAGCTACTTGACGAACTTGAACTGCTTGCACTACTTGCAGTGCCTGTTGATGCAGTTGTAGTATTTGTTGTTGTCTCTAATGCTGTAGAACTTCCAGTGCTACTAACACTTTCAGTAGTTGTAATGCCACTGGTAGTATTTACAACATTTCCAGATGCTTGTAATTGAGAAGCTGTAATAACATCAATTATATCAATATCGTTAACTGTTGCTGCGCTAATAAAAATCTCATCCCTATTACTAGCAATTTGATACAAACTACCAAATCCGCTGGTGCTAGATTTAGGAACAATAATTACACTAAGAACATTAGGAGTTAATACATTATGCAAATAAGCACCAAGTTCACTAAAGTAGAATGTGTCGCCAAAGTCCCAGTTTGTTATTGCAAAGTAGTTGTTAACTTCTTCAACAATACGTGCTTTAATTTCGTTGTCACTTACTAGCGTTGCAGTATTTTTTACTACTTTAAATGTTGCTTGCAATTCTGTATCCGCCTTATCACCAAATAATGGTCGATACCTAACACTATTGAATACAATAGCGTCACTAACACTCTTATAGTTTTCTAGATCGCCATAGGCATCTCTTAATTCGCTGGTGCTTGGTTTAGCAGGCTTGGTTACTGTTCCTGTTAAGTCCGTAATCCAGTTTCTATAGTCAGTGTCATAAACTTTTGTTAACAAGAACAAGTCAATAATATTGCTTGGGCTCGGATCAATACGTCTGTCATTGGGACTATTGTGTGTATACTGGAACAACAGGTTATCTCTGCCGGTCTTAGTTATATAATCGGTTGTCTGTGTTAGTATCTTTACGTTGATACTATTAATTGACAATATGTAAAAACTACCAGTGGTGGACGCATAAAATATCTGTCCGTTACTGAAAGTGTCTTTGACTGCGGTAATATCAGTTAATGATGTATATCCGCTTTCAACTTTAGTTCGTTCCACTGGCTCAAATCTAGTATATCCGCTGTTATCTAAATATGTCTTATAAAAAACAACTTTAGTTGATGTATCAGGTGCTACTACCACATCAAATACATCAGGGTCATCAATGACTCCGTCACTATCTTGATCTGGGAACGTTACTTTAATACGCTCTGTTAAAATATATCCATCGTCTTCAATTACAGTGCTATCGACATTCATAATATAATCTTGACCAAATGCTGTATTGGAATCAGGCAGGCTGTTAACTTTAAGCATAACAATCTTATCTTTAATAGTTTTTCCTGATCTTGGATCAAAGATTTTTAAGTCTTTGTCAAAGTAAAAACGTGTTTCAAGGAAACTTTCAAATATATACTCTAAATTTCTGTGCTTAACTGTAGTTGTTTCGCCATCGTTAGTAAACAAGAACAACCAACTAGCGTCTCTGTTAAGTCCGGACGAGTCACCAGCATACTGTAAGTTAAAGGTAGTGCTCTGATTAAGGTTAACTCCTGATACAACAACCCATGCCTGTGTGTCTGCATCGTATCTAATGCCAAATGTTTTGTAATTTCCAATGTTATCAATGATTGCCTGTCTAATAGTGCTCGTAAAACTAGTATTCCAAGGATAGATAATCTCGTCTAACTTAGCAGTATTTGGGATAACTTCAGTAAGCGTTACAGGCCCAATTCCGCTGTCTAGATTTCCTGCTCCTAGGTTAGCTCCGTCATTAACAACATTACTGCAACTAGTCCAAACGTAACTTTTAGTGTTAAGCGAACCAACTGTACCGAGTACTAAATTATTGTTTACATCAAAAACATACCCCGCCGGAGCAGAAAACTTAGCAAGAGTTCCTTCTTTAAAGTATTTTAAGTCACTGCTAGTAAATCCTGCTACAGACTGTGGATTTAAAGTAGCATTTTTAAGATATCCAGTGCAAACTCCTGTACCAATAGTTGTTTGATTCCAAGTAATACTTAGATCGGTTAAAACAATCTTTTCGTAATTTTTTAGGAAGTAGTGATACATTGGATTTGCTTGCATTACACTTTCAATTTGTGTTGCTAATGTGTTGCTGATATCACTGTCGGTAATAAAAGTAAAACTAAATGTTGGTACTGTGTCTTCTTTGTAGAAGATGCCGTCCTCTGCAAAGATGTTAGTCGAACTATACTTTCCAGTTGTATCCCTAACATCCAAGTAACGGCTAACTCCACTACTAGTTCTGTTAACAGCTTTACTTTTAATAATGTTATTATAACTTGTAAAAGGATAAATCTGATAGTCTTCGCCAGTAACCATACGGTCTTGTGTGTAGTATTGTTGTTGTGCCCTAGCTTTAACATCATTTAAGTTTTCTCTTGCACTGGCGTTTGCTACAGTTTGTTTTAAACTCATGTTAACTGTTAGTGTTTCAACCTGCGAACTGTGACTTATGTATGGAACGCTTAATGAAACAGCGTTCATATCTTGTGGACTAATTTTATATGTAAACCCGTTGCCTACACGGAAGTAAACTCTAAAGTTTCCTTTAGGGATATTTGAAAATACTCCGTCGCCAAATACAAGGCTAATTCTATCTGCACTGCGACTCTGCACACTATACAATGTCTTAGTGTCTTTGTTTAAGCTGTTAAAGATAGCATTGTTTCCGGTAATAGCAGGAATTTTTTCCCACATAGTTTTTTCTTTGCCGCTGCTGTCTAGTTCATACAACCATACATCGTTATTGTCTATTCCGTTAACGTCAATTTCAACTACACGATTTGGTAATGCCTCATCAACACCAAAATCTAGCGTCTGCAAGGTACCTTGTTTAAAGTAGAAGAAGAACCCAGTATTAACACTGTTAAACCCACGGGTATCGTTTCTGTAGATTGTATTAATAGTACTACCTGGTTTAGGTGCAACCTCGTACAAATAATCCGTGCCACTAAAAGTTCCGTTAACAATTTCAAAAGGAAACTCTTGTGTGCTTACATCGTTTCTAAAATCGTAAACTGGAATAGAGTTAGGAACTGTACTGATATTGTATTCTTGTACCTGGATACCGCCTACAGTAGTTTTAAGAGCAGGATTACCAAATCGCTGTGTCTTAACCATGCTAGCGTTCATAATGGTAGTAAACTGTTCTAGGAAGTCTGGATTTGTTTCGTCGCCCCAAAAAATCTCTGTGTTTTCAAGGTTATTGCTGTTACTGTCTAAAATAATCTCAGTTGTGGATACACTATCAACCTTGAGTAATCCACGTGCAATCTGGCTACGTTTAGGAAAGTAGTTAAGCATTTTAGCAAGACGGAGAATACTATCTCTACGCTCTGCTGTTTCAAGGAAGTTTTCTCTAGCGTTTAAGTCTGTTCTAAAACTTAAACTCTGTGCTACATACGCAATCATGTCAATAAGTGCTACATACTCGCTGGACTCAATGTAATCATTAAAATCTTCTGGATAGTAGTTGCGCAAATAGTCAACCATGCTTTTACGGATAGTCTGGAAATCATAGCTCTGGAAGTCAATTTCCTTGAATGACTCATAAACTTTTGTCCAGTCTTCAGTAGCAAAGAGATTGCTTGATCGTGTTGTGTTGGCCATAGATTCACCTTCCTATAATCGTATTTATTGCTGTGATAAACTACTACTATTAAAGGCTAGCTTACTGTGCCGTCTTGTCTGTCAAAATTAATAAC
>Ga0209710_1001530_pt1 | contig 17464 bp, 15 predicted proteins | sample ArcticOcean_MG_C_5_FD_187436 | JGI IMG/M metagenome (GOLD analysis project Ga0209710, IMG submission 187436) | Marine microbial communities from western Arctic Ocean - ArcticOcean_MG_CB4_138 (SPAdes) (version 2) | ecosystem: Environmental > Aquatic > Marine > Oceanic | place: Arctic Ocean...
TCAAGACTTGAAATTACAGTGTCTTTAGAACATGAATTAAAAATCATTAGAATTAATAAATAAAAAAAAGTCTGTCTTATCATTTTTTTAAAATTTGTATCTTTAAATTTAGAGGAATTAAAATTAATAATTATGAAGAATTTTTTTGTATCAATATTATTAATCACAATATTATACGTTTGTAATGAAGAACAAAAACCAAGAATTGCAATAGCAGGACTTGCTATAGAATCAAGTACTTTCTCACCTGCAAAAACTTTAGAATCTGACTTTAAAGCTAGACTAGGAGATGATGTTTTTAGTTACTACCCATTTTTACAAAAAGATTCTATTAACAGACAAAGAGCAGAATGGATTCCTACATTAAGAGGTCATGCTCTTCCTGGTGGAATAGTGACAAGTGAAGGTTACGAGTCATTAGTAACTCAAACATTAAAAAGATTGAAAGAGAATCTGCCGTACGATGGATTGTTTTTTGATATTCATGGCGCAATGAGTGTCGAGGGAATTGACGATCCAGAAGGAAATTTTATAAAACGAGTTAGAGAAGTTGTTGGATACAACACATTAATATCAACATCAATGGATTTACATGGAAATGTTTCACATGAACTAACCAAAGAATCAGATTTAATAACTTGTTATAGAATGGCTCCTCATGAAGATGCAATTGAGTCAAAAAGAAGGGCAGTCACTAACTTGCTTGATAGGTTAGAATCTGGAAAAGGAAAACCGTTATACAAGTCAAGAATTGAAGTTCCTATTTTGTTGCCAGGTGAAAAAACTAGTACTAGAATAGAACCTGGAAAAAGTTTATATGCAAAAGTAAATCCAGAAACTAAAAAAGAGGGTGTTATAGATGCTGCGATATGGATGGGGTATCCTTGGGCTGATGAACCAAGAAATCACGGAGTAGTTGTTGTTTACGGAGATAATAAAGAAGCAGTTAAAGAATCTTCAGAGTACTTAGCAAAAAGTTTTTGGGATGTAAAAAATGAATTTGAATTTGTAGCACCCGTTGGAACTTTAGAAGAGAGTGTAAACTTAGCTTTAGAAAGCAAGACCAAACCATTTATAATAAGTGACATGGGTGACAATCCAACAGCAGGAGGAGCTGGAGATGTTACATGGACACTGGATAAATTATTAAAAAGAAAAGAATTTAAAAATGAAAATGGTCCATCATTAATATATGCCTCAATTCCAGGTCCTAAACTAATAAAAAAAGCTTTGAAATTAAATATTGGAGATTATGTTGAAGGATATGTTGGTGCTGAAGTAGATAACAGATACTCCGCTCCTATTCTTTTAAAGGGTATAATTAAATCTATTAAAAAGGGAGATGTAAATGCCAAAACTGAATTAGTGATCAAAACAGGTAGCATTAACGTTATTGTCACCGAAAAAAGAAAGCCTTATCACTACATAAAGGATTTTACAGATTTGAATTTAAAACCAAGTGAATCAAATATTGTCGTTGTTAAAATCGGTTACTTAGTTCCTGAACTTTACGATATGAATAAAGGGTGGATAATGGCTTTAACACCAGGTGGAGTTGACCAAGATCTTTTTAGATTAGATTATAAAAGAATTAAAAGGCCAATGTTTCCTATAGATTCATTTACAAAAGATCCTGATCTAAAAGCAGTATTTATTCCATTATCAAATTAGAATTATTTCTTTTTGAATTTTGAAAACAAAAATTCCTGTGAAGTGCTAAATGGTGTCTTGTGAATACTTTTTTGAGATTTAATTAATTCAAAATCGTTATTAAATAAGTCAGAAATCGAGTTCTCACTGTATCTTGAAACTTCTAGCCCACTACATTTTAATGGACCATTTTCTGAAAATGTAGCAATAATTAAATTACCTTGATTATGTAATGAACTTTTTACAAGTTTTACATAGTTATCAATTTCTACACTGTCTTTTAAAAAGTGAAATGCGGCACGATCATGCCAAAGATCATATTTTTTTGTAGGATTAAAATTATTAATATCAGAAACTATCCAGTTCACAAGCTTTGATTTAAGACCTAATCTTTTCTTAGTTTTTTCAATAGATTTTGATGAAATATCTAAAACCGATAAATTAACAAAACCCATTTCAAGTAAATTATCAACTAATCTACTCTCCCCAGCTCCAATATCAATTATTTCAGCATCTAGACTTAAATTTAAGCTTTTAACAAATTCCAGAGAGAGTTTTGGAGATTTTTGATACCAACTAACTTCGTTTTCATTTTTTTTATCATAAACATTTTGCCAATGATCTTCAAGATATTTTTTCATATTTTAATAATATTTTCTAAAAATAGACTCTTATTAGTAAATTTAAACTACATTCGCCAAAAATTAATAAATTATTTAAGATATGAAAAATGGAATTGTAAAATTCTTTAACGGATCAAAAGGATATGGTTTTATCAAAGAAGAAGGAGTGGAAAAAGATCATTTTGTTCACGCTTCAGGATTAATTGACAGAATCGATGAAAACGACAAAGTAGAATTTGAGTTAGAGGATGGTCCAAAAGGCCTAAGTGCTGTCAACGTAAAGAAAATTGACTAATTAGTATTAGTTAAACTTTAGTATAAATCCTTATTTAAGGATATATAAAAAGACAAAGGTTGTTTCATTGAAGCAGCCTTTTTTATTTATACAAATCGAAACTATATTTCTACAGTTCGTTTTGTTACTAAATAAATTCCAATAAAAATCAAGATCATTCCTGCCAAACTAACAAGTGACAAAGAATCGCTTTTAGTTGAGATTGCAAAAACAATTCCTACAATAGGCTGAAGATATATAAACGAACTTAACGAAGAGGCTGTTAATTTTGTTAACGCATAAGCATTAAACAAATAAGTAAAAAATGTAGTTCCTATCACAACAAAAAGCATCGGAATAACAGCTTCTTTTAAAGGAAGACTTGTCCACTCTACTTCTAAAAAATGACTTATTGTTACTGGAAAATTCATAATCACTCCCAATAAAAACAACCACTTAAGTAAAGTAATTATATTGTACTTAGATATTAATGGTTTAACTAAAACTAAATAAAGACCGTATGCAAAAGAGTTGACGATAAATAAAAAATTTCCCAAAGGAATATTAGGAGCATTTTCACCTGTCTTTGCCGTATAGAGTACTAATATTAGAGCACCCACAAAACCAGAAATTATTCCGAAAGCTTTCATACTTTGAATTTTTTCTTTTAATAATATTGCAGAAAAAATAAATACAACAATTGGAGAAAGAGTAATCATTACGGAACTATTAACTGGGGTTGAAAGTTCAAGTCCTTTAAAAAACGCAAGCATATTGATAACCATTCCTAAGAAAGCACAAAGAATTATTCTAGGCCAATCCTTTTTATCAATTTTTTCGGATTTAATAAATAAACTAACAGTCCAGAACAATAATGAAGCACCAATAACTCTTAAAAGTATAAAAGCATATGGACCTATATAAACTGGCATTACATTTTTAGCAACAGTGTGATTTAAGCCATAAATTAATGTAGCTCCAAAAGCGGCCAAAAATCCTAATGATCTATTACTCAATTAATAAGTTTATTATACCTTGTAAAGGTAATTCTATTATATAAAACAATGACAATCAAAAGATTTTTTTTATTAGTAACTCTCTCTGTTTTTTTATCATGTTCAAGTCCTAAATATGAATATATTATTAAAGACGATTTGTTTAGAACAACAATAAAAAAAGGAAATTTTTTAGAATTAAAAAATGGATATACTTATTTTAATATTAATAATAGTTCAAGTGAAAATACTTTAGTATTTATACACGGGTTTTCAGTTCCCTCTTACATTTGGGACAAAACATACAATTCAGCAAAAGAAAAAGGTTATAAAGTAATTAAATTGGATTTATATGGAAGAGGTTTTTCTGATAATCCAGATTTAGATTATACAGATGAATTATTTGCTAATCAAGTGATAGAACTACTTGAAGCCTTAGAGATTAAAAACGCAACGTTTTTGGGTCTTTCTAACGGCGGGAGAGTTATTTCAAAAATAGCAGATTTAAAACCAAATATTGTAGAGAAACTAGTTTATGTATCTGCTTCAAGCTTCAACAGTCATAAAGAGTTAGAAAATAAAAATGTTTCTGAAGATGAGATAAAAGATTTTATAGAAAACAAATATCCTACAATATCGTCTGGACAATTATCAGATTTCAAATATCCTGAAAACTATCCTAATTGGGACGATAAGTACGAAGAACTATTAAAATTCAATGGATTTGCTAGAGCCTTAATTTCTACTTTAAAAAATCATGTAAACTTAGATTCTGAGAATAAAGAAATAAGTGATTCAAATAAAACTGTTTATACAATCTGGGGGGACAGTGATTCAGTGGTCGTTTATAATCAAATCAAGGATAAATTAAACAAACTATTACCAAATAGATTTGAATATATTGTACCAAATTCAGGTCATCTTCCACATATTGAAAATCAAAATGATTTTGAAAATTACTTATTTGATGTAGTTTTAAAATAATTAATCATACTGCGTTATGGCTATTTTTGTTAAAAGAATCGTCTACTTAGATATTGATCTATTTCATTTTCTAAATTTCACTCAGGAAACAGAGAAGGGTTTTTTTCTTTAACTAAATAACCTTTTTTTCTAATATAATCTGGATAATTAAGTTCCTTTATAATTATACCTGTATTACTTTCTAACCATTCAGCTACTAAATGTCTGTGACAAAATTTTGTTTTTGCACAGTTACACATCAAAACAGGTTCTGTGCTACCTGTTAATGAATTTATATGTTCTAAAACATTATTAGCATTTAATTCTAAGAGCATATTATTATATTCGATAATAAATTTTTCCTCAGATATTTTTTTCTTTTTAAAATTGTCTAATAATCTAAAATTTGGGGCTAATGCTTTGTATTCAAACATAATATCAGATGAGTTTGAAGGAAAAAGTGATATAGAAACACCTCCCTCAATTTCAGTATTTTTTAATATGTTAAAGCTTGCTGTTTTGATATTTTAAATTTATAATGAATTTAAATAATTTTAACAAATTCACAAAAAAAATTGAATATTATTAATATAATCTTATTACCTGTTAATCCAGGTTGATAAAAATTCATAAAATTTATGATAAAAAACTTTTATTCTTAACATTATTTTAACATATTTGTTGTAAATCAAATAATTATATATGAAAAAACTAAACTTTTTGGTGACATTATCTTTTATGTTAGTGTCATTCTGGGGATTAAGTCAGCAAGTTACCATTACTGGTAGTGTAGCTGATGATAGTAGTCTTGCTCTCCCTGGAGCAACAGTTATAGTTGAGGGCACCTCTAATGGTGTTACAACTGATTTCGACGGAAATTATTCAATTACTGCAAGTGTTGGAGACGTATTAGTCTTTAGCTATGTAGGTTTTGAAACTAAAACCGTAACTGTTGGCAATGACAGAAAAATTAACGTTCTACTAAATTCAAGTAACGAACTTGATGAAGTAGTTGTTACTGGAATTACAACAAGAAACCTAAAACGATCAACTAGTAGTTCAGTTGTTGTAGATGCTGCCCAAATTGAGGGTGTAGCAATGACTTCTCCTGATGCTGCTCTTCAAGGTAGAGTTGCTGGTTTAAGAGTTGTTTCTCAATCTGGTACACCTGGTTCACCAACTTCAATTAGAATTAGAGGTGAAGGATCTATTACAGGTTCAAATTCTCCCTTATTTGTAATTGACGGAGTTCCTGTTGTTAACGGATCTTACAGTCCACTTACCAATGACTTAGGTGTTCTATCAATGATAAACCCATCAGATATTGAAAGTATAACTGTACTTAAAGATGCTTCTGCTACTGCTCCATATGGAGCTAGAGGATCTAATGGTGTAATTGTTATTACTACAAAAACTGGTTCTGCTGGAGAAGTACAATATCAAATTACTTCTAACTATGGTTTTCAAAACTATGCAATGGACGAGCGTCCAATGCTTAATGGTAATCAAAGATTAGAATTAGGAGCTGAAACTTTAATTAACGATTACGGATTTACTAAAGAAAATGCTACAAACTACGCCTTAGCAAACTTTCCAGGAGCTGCTGCATGGGATGCTGGTGGTAGAATTGATGGAAATTGGGATGATGCTGTAAAAGTTAAAGATGCACCAGATGCTGTTTATAATTTCTCTGCATCAGGTGGAAATGCAACTGAAAACTTTAGAATTTCTTTAGGACACAGAAAAACAACTGGTACATCAATTGGTGTTCAATACGAAAGTGTGAGTGGTGCTTTAGATTACAAGAAAAAAGCTGGAAAAGTAGATATAGTTACAAGTGTTAGAGTTTCTAATGCAATACAAGAAGGTCAGTTGGAAGGTAGTTCATATTTTGCTGCTCCACAGATGACTAGAATTTTCATGTCTCCTTTTCAGCAAATATATGGTGCTGATGGCAATTTGAATACAAGTCTTTCAACAAGTGTTTTTAATACTGTTTATTTAGCTGAAAATAATATTAGTAAATTGGATGGGACAAGAGCATTGTCAAATACTTCAATGACTTATTCATTTTCTGATGATTTAAAGTTTAACACTAGATATTCTTTGGATTATAACCTTACTAACTCTCACAGATACCAAAATGCTGTTCATGGTGGTGGAAGAGGTGATAATGGATATGCTTACCAATCAACTGGTAGATCGTTTACTTGGTCTTTTACTAATCAATTGAAATGGGACAAAACATTTAACGATGTTCATTATATTTCAGCTCTTGGTCAAATGAGTTTTCAAAAACAGAAATATGACTTTTTAAGTTCATCTGGTGAAAACGTTGCTACAGATAACTTAATATATGTTTCAAGTTTCCAAACTAACCAATCTGCTTCAGGTTCATTTAGTGATTGGAAAGAACTTGGTTATCTAGGTCTTTTAAACTATTCGTATGATGATAAGTACATTGTAGATCTTTCATACAGATACGACGGGTCTTCAAGATTTGCTATGGGTTATAGATTTGGATCGTTCTGGTCTGCTGCTGTTGCTTGGAACCTTACTGAAGAAGATTTTCTTGCAGACAGTGACATTGTAAACAGCTTAAAACTTAGAGCTTCTCTTGGTGAAACTGGAAACAACAATGTAGGGCTTAACTCATACCAATCATTGTTTAGTTATGGAGGTTCTTACGATGACAATGGAGCTGTTTCTCCAGGTTCATTTGGTAACGCTATACTAACTTGGGAAAAACAAGCTCAATACGATATAGGACTTGATTTTAGTTTATTAGACAATAGAGTTTCTGGTTCAATTGTAGCTTTTAACAAGAAAACAAGTGATTTACTTCAAAGTGTTCCTCTTTCTTTAACTAGTGGTCATTCATCTCAATCTCAAAATATTGGAGAAGTTGAAAACAAAGGAATTGAAATAGAACTTTCTTCTGATGTAATAAGAACTGATAATTTCACTTGGTCTGTCTATTCTAACTATGCTACATTGGACAACAAAGTAACTAAGCTAGCTAAAGATGCTGAAGGTAACGATCTTAATTTAGATGGTGGATACAATAGAGTTAGAGTTGGTGAAGAATTAAGAGGATGGTATTTAAGACAATGGGCTGGTGTAAATGTAGACACAGGAAACCCAATGTACTATAAAGGTGGTGAAGATTTTGATCCAACAATAGTAAATAGTTTAAATGCTGCAGATCAAACACCAGTTGGAAATAGATTACCTACTTATTCTGGTGGTCTTGGGACTAGAGTTAATTGGGGTGGATTTTATGCTGATGCAAACTTTTACTTCTCTGGAGGAAACAAAATATATGAGAGATGGAACTGGTATTCACAATCAACTGGATTACTATCTACATATTACTACCAAGGTGCTGCTTCACTTATGGACAGATGGCAAAAACCTGGTGACATAACTAATGTACCTAGAATGAGATACAGTACAAGTACGTCTGGAACAGGATCTGGTAATTCAACTAGATTTTTATATGATGGTGATTACGTAAGACTTAGAGATCTTGTAATTGGTTACAATGTAAACAATGCTGCAGTTGAGAGATTAGGTTTTGATTCTATATCGCTTAATGTAAAAGGAACAAACCTTTGGACTTGGGTAAAAGACGATAATCTTCAAGTTGATCCTGAAGTTGCTTTTAGTGGAAGTTGGGAAATTTACACTCCTATCTTAAAGTCAATCTCAGTAGGTCTAAATTTAAAATTTTAATAATATGAAAAATATATACAGATACTTATTAATTTTTACCGCATCAGCTCTAGTAGTATCGTGTGGTGAAAGCGATCTAGAACCAACATTGGCTTTAGATAAAGACTTAGATAGCGGAATTAATTCTGCTACTGATTTAGGTTTTGTTTTAAATAGTGCTTACGACAGAATGAGTGGGTCAGGGTACTATGGAAGAGATCAAATTATTATGGGTGATGTTAGAACTGACAACGCTTATTCTAATATGAATTCTGGAAGATTTGCAAACTCTGACATGGATTACAGCAATAATGGTGCTGGACCATGGAGTTCGGTTTATGGAGTTATAGCAATTACTAATATTGTAATTAATGCTGATACTTCCAATTTAACTGGAAGTGCAGATGAAATTGCACATATCCAAGGTCAAGCTCACGCACTAAGAGCTTTAGCTCATTTTGATTTACTTCAAGACTATGGTCAACATTTTATTACTGGTCAAGGTGGAGCTAGCTCATTAGGAATTCCATACGTTAAAACTTACAAAGATGCTGATTATTTAACGCCAGCAAGAGGAACTGTTGTATCTAATATTGGTGATATTGCAGCAGATTTAACATCTGCAATTGGTATGATGAACGATTCGTTTAACTCATCAACAAGTTACATGAGTAAAGCAGGAGCATATGCTATTTTAGCTAGAGCGACTCTTTACGCTGGATCAGTTGATCCTAGCCTATATGCAACTGCTGATTCAGCAGCCAAGTGGGTAATCGCTAATTCTGGAGCTTCACCTGTAAGTGCAGCTGGTTTTGCTTCTTCTTACACTACAGACAATGCTTCAAATTCTTTATTTGAATTAGCTTTTTCTGGAACTGACAATAGAGGTATTAACGGAATCGCTTACATATTAAGAGGAACTTCTTATGGAGATGTTAGAATATTAACTGGAACTGGAGCTAATCCAGATCTATTAGATATTTATGGTGTCGATGATGTTAGAGGTGCAGCTGATATGATTGGTACTGCACAGGGATATCCAACAATGCTTGGTAAATTTCCTTCAATGAATGGAGCTGATAATGTAACATTGTTCAGAGTTGAAGAAATGCATTTAATAGCCGCAGAAACTAGCCTTAGAGCTGGAAATGCTACTGATGCACTTTCATACCTAAATAACATTCCTGCAATAAGAGGATTAGGTGCTGATTACTATGCTTCTGCAACTTTAGAAAATATTCTAGAGGAAAGAAGAAAGGAATTTGCATTTGAAGGTCTTAGATTCCATGATTTATCAAGAATGGGAATGGACATGCCTTTAATTGATGGATTTAAACAATTAAATGATGATTTAACTGGAACTCCACCTGTTTATGGTTCACATAGGTACGCATACCCAATTTCACTTTCAGAGAGAAATGCGAATCCTAATATGGTTCAAAATTACGGATACGGAAACTAATATCTAATTAACCAAAGATATTTGATAAGAAAACCCGCTGTATGGCGGGTTTTTTTTATTTTAAGTAAATGGGAATAACAGAAATTACATATTTATGGATTATAATAGCTTTAATTATTTTTCCCATAAACTTAATTTATAAAGCACCCTACGGAAAACATTCAACTAAAAAATGGGGTAAAACCATAGATAACAAAACAGGTTGGGTTTTGATGGAGTTTCCTGCACTTATCACTTGTCCATTAATTTATTATATAGTTGTAGAGGAGATAAGTCTAAGTATTGGTTTTATTTTTATATGGATTACACACTATTTTAACAGAACAATAATCTATCCTTTAAAAATTAAAACTAAAGGGAAAAAGATTCCTGTTGCAATTGTAGCATCTGCATTCTTTTTCAATGTAATAAATGGTATTTTGAATGGATATTTTATAGCAACAATACCTTTTGAATCCATTTCATTTACTTGTATACTAATTGGTTTTATTATTTTTATCATTGGTTTATTTATAAATATTTTCTCGGATAACATACTTATTAAATTAAGAACTAATCAAAAAGGATATGTTATCCCTAAAGGCGGACTATTTAATTATGTTTCATGTCCCAATTTCTTTGGAGAAATAATAGAATGGCTAGGTTTTGCAATAATGACGTTAAATCTTGGTTCTATATCATTTTTAATATGGACAATCTGTAACCTGATTCCAAGATCAAAAGCACATCATAAATGGTATAATGAAAATTTTGAAAACTATCCCAGTAAAAGAAAAGCGGTTATCCCCTATTTACTGTAAATTAAAGTTTTACTGAATAAATAAAATATATTGTTACTAAAGCAAAAATAGCTGCAAAAAAAACTGCACCAGCAGCAACATCCTTAATGAATCCTATTTTATTGTTATAATCTGGATGAATAAAATCTGCTATTTTCTCAATTGCTGTATTAAGAGATTCAGCACAGAGAACTAGACATATTGCAAGTACTTGAAATAACCATTCAATATCAGAAATTTCAAAATAAAACCCTGCAACAACAAACAACAACGCAATAAAAGATTGAGCCTGGATAGAATGTTCAGTTTTTAATAATAAAAAAGCTCCTTTAATTGAATAAAAAATTGCTTTAATTCTTCCTGTTATAAATTTAATCATAGTAGTTAATAGACTGCTAATATAAAATTAATTTGAGACAATAAATTTCATGAATTAAGTGGTATGATTATTGGATAGATATAAATATGAAAAAAATCATTTTACTAATTATTTTATTTAATGTTAGTTTAAGTTATTCTCAAATTAATCCATTGGATGTTGAAATAGTAAGAGATAATTTTGGAGTGCCTCATATTTATGGTAAAACAGATGCGGATGTTGCCTATGGCTTAGCCTGGAGTCATGCTGAGGATGATTTTAAAACCATTCAACAAGGTTATTTAGCTGGAAACGGATTACTAAGTAAACATATAGGTATAAATGGGGCTGGTGCAGATTTTTTAACTCAACTTATTGAATCTAAAGAAACAGTAGACAAGTTATTTAACACATTAGATCCTGAGTTCATTGAAATTTTAAAAGCATATTCTCAGGGATTAAACAAGTATGCTGATACGCATCCTGATGAAGTACTGGAAAAGAAATTATTTCCTATAAATCCAAGGAAAATGAGTGCATATTCGTTTCTTCAATTATTTATAGCAAACGAAGCTGACAAACTAGTGCTGTCAATAATAAATAATAAAGTTCCAAGAGAGAATCCGTTCAAGGATGATATTAAAGGATCTAATACTTTTGCGTTTAACTCAAATAAAACGGGTAACAATGAGACATACTTAGCGATAAACACGCATCAACCACTTGATGGTCCTACTTCTTGGTACGAGGCTCATTTGGTTAGTGAAGAAGGTACTAACATCATCGGGGCTACTTTTGCTGGAGCACCTTGTTTACTTATTGGAGCCAACAAAAATTTAGGTTGGGCTCACACGGTTAACTACCCAGATAAAGCGGATATTTTTGAACTAGAAATGCATCCTACAAAAAAGCTTACTTATTTAGTTGACGGAGAGGAATTAAAACTTGAAAAGAAAAAAGCTTCTATATATGTTAAGGTTTTAGGAATTGACATTAAGGTTAAAAGAAAATTTTATAAAAGTATTTTTGGACCTACATTAAAAAACGAATCTGGATATTTTTCTATTCGCACCCCTTCCCTTTTCAATATTAAAGCTCTACAACAGTGGTGGAAAATGAATAAAGCCAATTCATTTGAGGAGTTTTATGAAATATTAAAAACTAGAAATTTACCTGGATATAATATTGGATATGCTGATAATAAGGGGAATATATTTTATATTTCAAATGGAATAATTCCCGTTAGAAATGAAGAATTTAACTGGAGAAATGTAGTTCCTGGAAATACTAGAAAAAATCTTTGGACAAAATATTACACTACAGAAGAGCTTCCTCAAGTTCTAAATCCAAAATCTGGTTACGTTTACAATGCAAATCATAGTCCCTTTAAATCAACTTCAACTGAGGAGAATCCAAGTGAAGAGGATTTTTCTAAAACAATGGGTTTTCCTACATACGATAACAATAGAAGTACTAGATTATATAATTTAATTAACTCTTATGATACAATAGATTATTCGACATTTAAAAAAATAAAATACGACAGAACATTTCCTACACCATTTAATTATAATTATATAGATTTAAATGTTCTTTTTGAATTAGATCCAAATCAGCATCCTGAAATAAAAAACCTAATAGAATCTATTCAAAATTGGGATAGATCTGCTGATGCTGATTCTTACGGTGCAGGATCCTATGGGATTTTTTATTATTTATTTGGTAAAAAGTATTTTAAACTACTTTCAGATGATAAGGTAGCAACAAAACAAATGATTATAGATTGTTTAAAAGATACTAAGGAAAAAATGCTAAGTGATTTTGGTTCTGAAAATGTTAAGCTTGGTGAATTTCAAAAACTTGTAAGAGGAAATAAAGAAATACCTATATACGGTCTCCCAGATGTATTAACAGCAATGAGAGGAGTTGATCACAAAGATGGACAAATAAAAGTAACACATGGTGAATCATATATTGAATTAGTGAAATTCACTAAAAACAAAACTGAAATTGAATCTATTATTTCATATGGAAGCAGTGATCGTAAAAACTCGGTTCACTATTCCGACCAGATGGATATGTATTCAAAGTTTCAAACTAAAAAAATGACATTTGATAAAAAAGAAATTTATAAAAATGCCAAAAAAATATATCATCCAAATTAAAAAATCTTGTATTTTTAGGTATGAAATTTAATTACACATATATTCTATTAACTTTATTAATTATGTCAAGCTGTAACAATTCAAACGAAAGTGATTCAAAACTAATTGAAGGTAAAATTATTCACAGTGTCTATTTCTGGTTAAATGATTCTGATAATAAAGAGGATGTTAAGACTTTTGAAACAGCTATTAAAAAGCTTATGAAAAATAGTCAGTTTGCTAATAAAATGCATTTAGGTAAACCGGCTAATACAGAAAAAAGAGAAGTAATTGATAACTCCTATAACTATTGCTTGATTTTTACATTCGATACTTATAAAGACCAAAGAATATATCAAGATGAACCAGCACACTTAATTTTTATAGGTGAAGCAAAGCATTTATGGGAAAAAGTATTAATATTTGATTCGATTCAAGAACCTATTTAATGCTATCTAAAGCATCTTGATAGGTCTTTTCGTATAAAGGCACTATTTTGCTTATATCAAACTCCTTAGCCTTTAAAAATGCTTTATTTTTAAAATTATCTAGACTTTCTTTACTACTTAAAATAGATATAGCTTTTCTTGACATCTCATCAACATTATCAAAATTTTCAACATAGCCTGTTTCTCCGTTAATATTAATTTCCGGAAGGCCACCTGAATCAGATGAAATAACAGCGACTTTAGACGCCATAGCTTCTAAAGCTGCTAATCCAAAACTCTCAGCTGAAGATGGTAATAAAAACAAGTCTGAATGACATAAGTTTTTTTCAACTTGATTGGAATTCCCTAAAAACTTTACCAAATGTGAGATTCCTAGTTCTTGACATAAATTTTCGGCTAATAATTTGTCTGGCCCCTCTCCTATCATTATTAATTTGGCATTCAATTTTTTTTGAATATTATAAAATATTTTAACAACATTGGCTATGTTTTTCACAGGTCTAAAATTACTAACATGAGAAATAATAAATTCTTTTGCTGGGATGGGATTCTCGTGCAAACATAAATCTTGTTGTACCATGTATTTATTGATATCAATAAAATTGGGAATAACTTTAATATCCTTTTTAATTTCAAACTGATCTAAAGTATCCTCTTTTAAACTTTGAGACACACAGGTAACTATATCAGATTTATTGATACTGAAAGTTACAGCAGTTTTGTAAGAAGGATGATTTCCAACTAAAGTTATATCTGTTCCGTGTAGAGTTGTAACTATTGGAATATTGATAGACTGCTCTTTTAACATTTTTTTTGCCATATAAGCGGCATATGCATGAGGAATTGCATAGTGTACATGTAATACATCAATAGAATTATTTTTAACTACATCAACTAGTTTAGTAGATAAAGCAAGTTCGTAGGGAACAAAACTAAACAACGGATAATCAGGAACATTAACTTTATGAAAATGTAATTTGTTGTTTAAATCAGTTAATCTTACTGGTTTCTTATAAGCTATAAAATGAACCTCATGACCATGATTAACTAGAGACATTCCTAATTCAGTCGCCATAACACCACTTCCTCCAAACGTTGGGTAACAAACAATAGCTATTTTCATTTTCATCATTTTAAAGAATCGTAAATAATTCTTTGAATTTCTGTTCTAATATTATTATCAGAAAGTTTGTTATTATTCATTGATGGAAATGTTCTATTTGACAAGAAAACATATATAATTTGATTTTCAGGATCTCCCCATACATATGTTCCCGTAAAACCCGAATGTCCAAAACTAGACATTGGAACACACCCACAAGTTGGAGAACTATCATCAATTTGTGGCTTGTCAAAACCTAAACCTCTTCTATTTCCATCTTCACAATAATAACAGGTGTTAAAGTAATCAATTGTTGATTTAGAAAAAAATGTTTTTGAACCATATTTACCATTCAGTAAATACATTTGCATAATCTTAGCAACATCGTTTGAATTAGAAAAAAGACCGGCATGCCCTCCTATTCCACCTTGCATAGCCGCACCCATGTCATGAACATAGCCAACAAGAGTGTCTTTTCTAAAATAATTATCGATTTCAGAGGGGACAATTTTATTTGCAGTAAATAACTCTAATGGATTATATGTTGTGAAATTTGCGCCAACTTTATTTAAAATAATCTTTTTAAGTAGTTTATCTAAAGTAACCTTATGTTTATCCTCAAGAAAATATTTAAAAAAATAATAAGGCAGATCGCTGTATAAATATGATTTATTTTGTGAAAGTTCACTTTCAATAATTCTATTTTTAATTGTATCAGAAAAAGAATTTTTAAGAAAAAGATTTCTATTTACTGAAATAGAATATTTTTTGTTTTTTTTTTACTGTAAAAACTAGTTAAAGGATTATAACTCACAGAATCCAAAGTTTCCTTATAAAAAGGAATCCATGGATATAATCCAGACTGATGAGCCAACATTTCTTTTAACAATAAATTACCTTTATCTTTTAAATTTAAATCAGGTAAAATATCAGATAAAGTTGATTTTTCATTAATACCATTACTTTCAAACTCATTCATAAGTAATGGAACAGATGATAAGATTTTGGTAAGAGATGCTAAATCATAAATATGATCCCATTTAATTTGATTGTTTTTTTTATAAGTTTTGTAACCATAACTTTTATTAAAAACAACTTTACCATTTTTAGAAACAAGTACCTGAGCTCCAGGTGTCATTCTTTTTTGTATTGCATCTTCTACAACTGAGTCAATTGAATTCAGTATATCCAAATCGAAATTTTTATCGCTAGGAAGCCCATAACTTAACCTATTTATAGTTTTTGTTTTAATTGAGCTATGTAAAGGATATTTTTTACTTATTGAAACAGGTAATCTTCCAACAGCAGGTAATGCTCCAAAAATGATTTGAGCTGATTTGTTTTGAGCAATAACGTTATTTTGATAAGAAACTAAAATTGAAGAAATATTTGTCATATCAAGATCCATCAATGCATAAGGTTTTGCAAAAACATTTAAGATTACATTCTTATTCTTTGATAACAACTCTAACGTTTCTATTTCTGATTGATTAAACTTATAAGGATCAAATGGACTTTTAGTTGATTTATGAAAACCTACAACAACTGTTTGATAAGGCTTTAAGGTTGTAAGTAATTCAGCTTTTGAATCATATTCAATTTTATCGACCTTAGTGTAATGATTTAATATTTTAAAAAATTCATCTGAGTCTGAATCTCCCATTTCTAAAAAAGCAATTTTTGTTGAAATATCTTTTATAGGAAGAATGTCATTATCATTTTTTATTAATGTGATAGATTTTTCTGTAATTTCTTCAAATAATAACTTATCTATATTGCTATTCATATCTTCAACAATATTCTCTAAATCAATTTTATTTTTTTTATAAAGCCCTGCTTTATATTTAGCCATTAATATTTTTTTAACGGAATACTTCAATCTCTTTTCTGTTATAATTCCATCATTAATTGCTTTTTTAATGCTTTTTGTACTTTCATCTAGATCATCAGGCATAAGTAACACATCGTTTCCAGCTAACAATGCGCCAACATCAGCTGATTGATTTTTATTAAAATCTACAACACCTTTCATGTCCATAGCGTCTGTGATTACTAAACCTTCAAATTTTAATTTCTTTTTTAGAAGTTTAGAAATAATGTTTTTTGACAACGTTGATGGCATTTTTGGCTCCTTTTCTAAAGATGGAACTTCCATGTGAGCTACCATAACAGTAGATAAATTATTTTTAATTAACTCTTTGTAAGGAAATAACTCTACATCATTTATTCTTTTAGCAGAAAAGTTGATTACTGGAAGCGTTTTGTGAGAATCCGTTGATGTATCTCCATGACCAGGAAAATGTTTTGCAGAGCCCATAATTCCAACTGATTGCATTCCTTTTAAATATGATAAAGATTTCTTTGTAACGTTAATCTTATCCTCTCCAAACGATCTACTACCAATTATAGGGTTGTTAGGATTTGTATTTATATCAGTAACTGGAGCAAAATTAATATGAACACCAATTCTTTTAGCGTGAACACCAATTCTTTTTCCAACATTATATATTAAAGAATCATCATTTAATGCTCCAAGTGTCATATTATATGGGAAAGAAAAAGCATCGTCCAACCTCATGCCAATACCCCATTCTGCATCCATACCAATTAATAAAGGAACTTTTGAAATAGATTGAAAAATATTAGTATATTTTGCTTGATCCTTTATGTTTCCTAGTGAAAAAATCAATCCTCCTAAATGATTTTTTTCAATTATTGAAGAAACCTCTTTCATTTTATCATCACCTTGTTTTGTGGCTACCCAAATGGTAAATAACTGTCCAATCTTTTGATCAATCGACAGAGTATTATAAATACTATCTACCCACACTTCTTGTTTTACTGCATCATCTGAAACTAGAGGATTCTGTGAATAAGAATAAAAAGAAAAAACAAGAAAAAATAACAGGATTTTTAAAAAATGCATGTTCTGTAAATTATGTTGCTAATTT
>Ga0209710_1001532_pt1 | contig 17461 bp, 17 predicted proteins | sample ArcticOcean_MG_C_5_FD_187436 | JGI IMG/M metagenome (GOLD analysis project Ga0209710, IMG submission 187436) | Marine microbial communities from western Arctic Ocean - ArcticOcean_MG_CB4_138 (SPAdes) (version 2) | ecosystem: Environmental > Aquatic > Marine > Oceanic | place: Arctic Ocean...
AGTGAATCGTAAATGAAGTGGGAAGTTGCTTGACCTTCCAGAGTTGAATTTGTAGCAAGTATTATCTCGCTTATTTCATCTTCTTTTACTCTGTTAAACAATTGATTCAGTCCAAGTTGCTCAGGGCCAATATCGTCTATTGGAGACAAGTGACCATGGAGAATAAAGTATTTTCCTCTGAATTGATTGCTTTGTTCAATGGCAAAGACATCCGCAACTGACTCCACAATGCAAATTAAATCTTTTTCTCTCTTTTCATTTCTACAGATAGCACAGAGCTCTTCTTCTGAAAATATCCTACAGCGCTGACATTGTCCTACAGATTCTAGAGCCATCTTTAGGGCCTCAGCCAACACTTTACCCCCCTCCCTTTCTCTTTCAAGAAGGTGCAGGACCATTCTTTGAGCAGACTTGGGTCCAACTCCAGGCAGGCACTGCATTGACTCAATCAAGCCATCAACTAATGGGCTTACTTTACTCATCTGATTGACGCGGTTCGATAGACGAATCGATAACTTTACCGCCTAGCTTATCTAATAATATCTTTACATCGGGGTCTTCCTTGATAGCATTTTTTGCTTCTTGGTTTATTTTATCTCTTTCTTTAAGCTTAAGTTTATTTGGAGATTCATCACCCCCTGCTCCTGCTTCGAAAAACAGAATGCAGTCAGATCCCAAAGAAAGAGAAACACTTTCTTGAAGTTTCTGTCGATGTTTACCGCTAAAGATGGTCAGCTTTTCTTCTGGCATAGAAAGATAGATTACTGAATCATCTGTCCGCAGAAAAGAACAATGGGATGCTAACTGTTTTGTTCCTAAATCTAGATCCAGTGACTGGAAAATATTATTCCAACTTGTTGAATCTAACTTAAGCTCTTCTTGATTTGAAATGCATTCTTCCTCTTTTGATTGAGTCTCTTCAATTTCTTCACTTAAGGGTAAGGGTGGATCTTCTGCTTCTTTCAATTCAATATCATTAGTAGATTCATCTTTGGCAATAACCGCATCTATTTTTTTCTCTTTAACGTTAACTGTTGTTAGTTTTTTTTTAGGCAGATCGCTGACTTTCGTTTCAGGAAGAAAGGCAACCATTCTAAGAAGGGCCATTTCAAAACCGCTCGCTATATCAGGTGCTAGGTTCATGTCTCTCTTTGCAAGAATTCCTACTTGATAAAGTAACTGAATATCTTCAGACGAAAGTTCCTTTGACATTGATATAACGTCGTCTTTATTTACATCAATATCGGACAGAGCTTCTTCAGAAATCTGAGCAACGGCAATGTGTTGAATGGTTTCTAAAATTAAATCCATGAGCCTTGGATAGTCAATACTTAGTTGGCCTATTTCTTGTAATTGCTTTAATAAAGAGATTGCATCTTGCTGAACAATTGACTTCATAAGATCAAGAACCCTATCTAAAGTTAGAGTGCCCAACATTTCTGAAATCCCGGTGTCCGTTAAGTCCCCATTGCAGTAAGCTATCGCCTGATCGGTTATGGTTAAACAATCTCTTAGACTTCCCCTTCCAGCTCTTGCTATTTGGTTAACGCTTCCTTCGTCAAAATCTATATTTTCTTCTTTAAGAATAATTTTTATCCTGTCAGTCAGCTGTGATGGTGTTAGGTTCTTGAGGTTGAATTGCAAGCACCTTGAAAGAACAGTAGCTGGTATCTTTTCAGGCAAGGTTGTTGCAAGTATAAAAATAACATGAGGAGGAGGTTCTTCCAGGGTCTTGAGTAGCATGTTAAAACTTTGTGGTGAAAGCATGTGCACTTCATCCAACAGGTAGACTTTGTATCGAGAAGAGCTCGGCATATACATAACGGTTTCTAAGAGTTGTTTGGTGTCTTCTACTCCTCTGCTTGAGGCCGCATCTATTTCCTGAAAGTCCATAAAACTTCCTTCTGCTATAGAAATGCAAGTATCGCATTTATGACAAGGTTTTGAATTCAGGCCTTCTTCGCAATTTAAACTTTTAGATAAAATTCTGGCAATGGTAGTTTTGCCTACACCTCTTGTTCCACTAAGAACATAAGCTTGATGAATTTTATTTTGATCCAGCGCATTAGATAGTGCTTTAACCACATGCTCTTGGCCTACAACTTCAGAAAAATCTGAAGGTCTCCATTTTCTAGCCAGTACTTGATAACTCATATTAATTTGTAAACCAGATTATAGGCATAATCTGCTAATCTTAAAGCCTCAATCTTCAATTAATGAGAACGCTTTATTAATATCTTGAAAATCAAAGCCTCGGTAGTTTAAAAAACGCTTTAATTTTAAGACTTTTTCTTTTTCAGGCGGAATAAAGCCGCCTGTTTTTTTCATTAAGCTGGCATGAGCAAACACAGACCAATCTTCAGATCTCATTAACTCTGATGAAATAGAATCATCAACTCCTCTTTCTCTTAATTCATTCTTAATGCGCAAAGGGCCAAATCCCCTCCTTTTCCTACTGTGAAAATAACTTTCCGCAAACCGCTCGTCGCTAAGCAGCCCTTCGTTTTGGAGTTTCTCTATTTCAACTTCTAGATCTTCCAGAGATTCAATTCGGCCCTTAAGTTTTTTTCTTATTTCTTTGGCAGAATGCTCTCTTCTGGATAAGTAGTCCATGATCTTTAGCCGTATTGATTTTGGGGTTTCTAAGATCACTGTTATGTATTATTTTATAGATTCTGGATTGTTAGGATTTGAAGTTATTCTAAAGGATAATAGAATTTAAGTAGCTTTTGTTTTTGAATCTTTTAATCTTAATTTCTGGGGAGAAAAAAAATGCCACAACTGAATTTTAAGAATAGACCTTATTTTGGTCACGGAGAAATTACAGAAATTTCTAATGTACTGAGATCACTGAATATTAAAAAACCACTAATCTGTACAGACCCTGGACTGGTTGAAATTGGTATGCTGGACTTACTAAGAAATAATATATCAAATGAGATCTCATCCGTTGTCTTTGATAAAACACCAGCCAATCCTACCGAAGAAGCAGTTGAAATTGCCCTAGAAAAATACAAACTTGAAAATTGCGACGGGGTGATAGGTTTTGGCGGAGGTTCGAGTCTGGATCTTGGTAAAACTGTAGCATTAATGGCCAATCATGGAGGAAAGGCAACTGATTATTCTGTAAACGAAGGTGGTACTGCAAAAATAAAAGAAACGGTTCCAATGGTTGGAATACCTACCACTTCTGGAACAGGAAGCGAAGTTTCTGGAGGCGCGGTTATAGTCATGAATGATGGGAGAAAACTTATTCTTGTCAGCAATTATCTGGTTCCAGATGCTGCAATCTGTGATCCTGACTTAACAATGGGACTGCCTGCTTTAATGACTGCAGGAGCAGGTATGGACGCTTTAACGCATTGTATAGAGGCCATTCTGTCTCCCCACATAGATCCGCCAGCAGAAGCCGTGGGCCTAGATGGTGTGGAGAGAATTATAAGAGGAAACAATCTAGTGAAAGCAGTTGCTGATGGTTCAGATAAAGAAGCACGCTGGAATATGATGATGGCTTCTACTGAAGGCGCTATGGCTTTCTCAAAAGGTTTGGGGGCGGTTCATTCTATGAGTCACGCATTAGGTGCAGACAAAAATTTAAAACTTCATCACGGAACATTAAACGGAGTTATTTTACCTACGATCCTCAGATTTAATAAAGATCATGTTGATGATAAATACAATAGGATTTGCAGGGCCATGGGTATTTCTGAATCAACTGATCTTGCAGGATTTATAGAGGAACTGAATAAAAAAATAGGACTCCCATCCAATCTAAGCAAAATGGGTGTCACCGAAGACATGATCCCTTGGTTGGTAGATCATTCAACAACAGATCCTAGCAATCAAACCACCCCGAGACTGCCTTCTCAAAATCAATGGGAAAAACTCTTTGTAGAAGCCATGAATTAATTTATAAGAAATTAATTATCCTTAAATTTTGCATCATCAGATTCTTTTTCTGAATCCCCAACTGGAGTCTCATTCTTATAAGGAATAAATTTACTCCACCTTATTCTATCCTTTCTTTGAGTTTGCTTAGCTGATGCTTTAAATTTAAGAAAATAAAAGAATACAAAGGCTGAGATTAGTCCTAACAACCCTGTGACTATTGTTAAATAAGACATGACTACCTACCTCTCAATTTCATCAATAATCTAAGAATCTCTATATAAAGCCATATAAGAGTGGCCACCAGTGCCATAGCGCCGAACCATTCCATATATTTTGGAGCACCCTGTTCATCTGCCTGCTCTATGATGTCAAAATCTAATACAAGATTTAAGGCTGCAATACCAATAATAAATAAACTGATCACTATGCCCATAGTTCCATTGTCCGTAAGAACAAAAAAGTTATTTCCTGTAACTGCAAAATAAATCAGGTTAGCTAGATAAGTTAGGAATATGCCCATAGTCGCTGCAAAAACCATCAGTAAAAAATTCTGATTCGGTTTAATAACACCTGTTTTATAAGCCAGTAAAAGAGATGCTGCTACAAAGAAAGTCAATGATACTGCTTGAATAACTATCCCTGGATACAAGCTTTCTGCTTGTTGAGAAATCAACCCAATAAAGAACCCCATACCAATAGCATAAACAGGAGCTGTTCTTGGAGCATTATGAGGACGAGGTTCTACCAACCAACCCACAAAAAAGAAATAAAACCCAAAAGTCATTATTCCTGATACGAAGGCCACGAACATCCCGAGGCTAGAAACAAGAGTCATTAATGGACCTTGATAATTCCAGCTAACAGCTGCAGCTATCATTACTAGAAAAAGAAGAATACCAGTTTTATTTACTGCTCCTTCTAAAGACATCTTCTCTTCATTTCCTGAAACCCGTTCTTGGAAAGCGGCAGATCTGATGACAGGATTTCCAGACCTTCCAAAGCGATCTAATGCGTGATGTTTAGACATTTTTTCTCCTTTAGTTAAACATTATTAAAATATTATCTATTCCTATGATTAAAATTGCTAGTACTAAGCTCCAAATCAAACAAGCGCCTATAGAACTGATAATAAAAGTTTTTGAGGGCATCTTCGCTAACCCAGCTATAAAAGGTACAAAAGGTCTAATGGCTGGTGTTAATCTTCCAATTACTATTCCTCCCCACCCATAACGATCAAAAAATTCTTCTCCTTTTTGTATTTGAAGCTGTCTTTTTTGTAAGAATTTCTTTTGTTTCAATTTGGGACCAAAGAATGATCCTAGATAAAAACTTAAGAAATCTCCTAGAAAAGAGCCCATTCCTGCAGCTAAGCAAATCGTAAGTAATTGAATATCGGCTTCGTTAACTGCAACTGCTAAAAGTAATAATATTATGCTTGGCCAGAAGATTCCTAAAATTATAAAAGACTCAAAAAAAGCCACAATAAAAATTGCTACGCTAGCAAACTCAGGGTTCATCAATAGCCAACTTTCTAATTGTTCGTATGACATTTCTACAGAATAATCTAAAGTCTGTATTTAGAAAGTGTTATTTTTACAAACTACAAAATTTAAGTTAATTGAAATATGTTGAAAGAATGGAAAACCTTATCCGTTAAAAATCTTCTTACAAATAAAATTTTTACAGTAAAAGAGGAAATTGTTGAATCACCAAAAAAAAGGACTTCTCATCCTGTCTGGTCTTTGGAAGTCTCTGAATGGGTAAACATCATTCCCATTACCTCAGACAATAAAGTAGTACTGGTCAATCAATACAGATTTGGCAGCAAAAAAATGAGTTTAGAGATACCAGGCGGAATGGTTGATCCAGGAGAAGATCCACAAACTGCATCTGTAAGAGAACTTTGCGAAGAAACGGGTTACGAATCTAAAGAAGTTATAAAACTGGGTAAGGTTCTTCCCAATCCAGCCTTAATGGGAAATTATGCGCACACTTTTCTTGCATTGAATGCAAAAAGAACTGGATTGCAAAAACTGGACGGCATGGAAGACATAGAAATAGTAGAAATTCCCATAGAAGATATACCTAAGCTAATTGAAAGTGGGAAGATTGAGCACTCAATAGTCATTTCAGCTTTTTATCTTTTAGAAAGATTTAATAAGAGTTAGAAATTAATGAAAGTAGATTTATCATTATCAGGAAAGTTAATATTCTTTTCTCCAAGCGAGCGAGGGCCTTCCTACTTTACCAACAGCCTTATCTTCATTTGCCACCACAATAAAGATGGTGCTATAGGTTTGATCATCAACAGGCAATTGGATCTCGACGTAGAAGCATTGCTTGAGGGCGTAGGCCTAGATACTGCAAATAATTTAATTCAGAAAAAAATAAATATTGGCGGTCCGGTAGATACGGGTTCTGTATTTATTTTACATAAAGACAATTGCTCTTGGGACTCCACCATGGAAGTTAGCAAACAGATAGGATTAACTACTTCAATGGATGTTTTGGAGCAAATGACAAAAGGGAAAGGGCCCGAAGAATATATTCTTACACTGGGATATTCTGGATGGGATGCAGGTCAATTAGAATCTGAAGTATCAGAGAATGCTTGGATAGTTGTTCCAGGAGAAATGGATTTAATTTTTAAAACGCCAGCAAAAGATAAAATTAAAGGTGCCTCAAAATTAATGGGGTTTGATATAGAGATGATAAGTCCAGATTACGGGAGCGCATGATGAAGTTTTGTAAATTGATTTTATGGTTATGTCTTATTTTTGTAGCTTCCTGTTCAGGAAACACCAACGAGCTTGAAGAGAGAATAAAAATACAAGCAGAAAAAAATGACAAAGAAATGTCTGCAAGTGAAATAAAAAGAACGGCAAATTACTTAAGAGCTTGGGGCAAAGAAGATTTTTATCAAAAAGACATAGAAGAGTTTAGAAAAACCGACGCATCGTATTTTCCAGATAAGAATAAAATTCTTTTTGTGGGCAGTTCAAGTATTAGATTCTGGAATTCTTTACAGGAAGACATGAGCCCCTTTAAAGTTCTTAACAGAGGCTTTGGCGGAGCGCATATTAAACATGTAAATTACCATTTTAATGACATTATTAAGCCATATCAACCAAAGGCAATCGTGATTTTTTGTGGTACTAATGATCTAGCGGCTCTGAAAACGGTTGATGAAGTGTATGACGATTTCATGGAATTTTATTCACTGTCCCGTACCGCCCTTCCTGATACAAAAATCTTTGTGATTGGTGTTAAGCCCTCCGTAGCAAGACTTTACCTGAGGGAAGAAGAATTAGCCTTTAATAACAAAATCAAAGCCTTTTCTCTCCAAAAAAATAATCTGTTTTTTATTGATGTTTGGCAGGACATGCTAAATAGCGAAGGCAACCCCAAGCCTGAATTATTTATTAAAGATGGATTGCATATCAACTCTGAAGGTTATGCCTTATGGACCAGGCTCGTTAAGCCTGTTCTTGCTAAAAACCTTTAAGTTTTAGGCAAGACACCTAACTCTTGAAAGAATCTAAAAGACTCGTTTATAGGCGTTTCTGGTTGTGGGGGTAATTCCATGATTGGATAGGCTACCGGCGTTACATCACTTGAAATTTTTTCTCCTACTTTGATTCCAGGTCTATCAACACTGAAGTGAAATCTATCAGAATCTCTTGTTGATCCATCCGCAAAATATATTGCCGTATGAACCACCCTGTCTTCTGCAGATTTGTTTTCTTTAGCCTCATGAAATACAAGCCCGTGATGAAAAGAAACATCTCCTATTTCAAGATTTTGGTATTCTGGATTTATTCCTTTAATGGCCAAAATGTCTTTTATTTGATCTTCTTTTACTTCTCCAGAAAAGATATCTATGAATTCTTCCTCTAAATATTTGTGAGAAGCCGGATAAAATCCTAACTGGCCATTGGTTGAATCTATTTTAGACAAAGGAATCCATGCAGTAATTGCTTGGTTTTCTTTAATTGGCCAATACGGCTTGTCATGATGAATATCAGTCTTCCTGCCACCACTCTCTTTAACTAGGGCTTGATCATGCCAAAGTCTTAACCTCTTCACTCCTAAGAGCTCTGCTGCAATACTGGTTATCTTCTCATTAAAAGTAAGCTCTTTAATAGTAGGATAGTCTTCCCAAAGATTTTGACATTGGATGAATGACTGTTCGTAGAGTGATTTGTCAGTTAATTTCCTTAGATCTGCTTGTTTTCTCTCTTTGATAGCTTCTTTTATAACTAGTCTGTAATATTCTATTTCTGAAACTTCAAATACATTGGGAAACGTTACAAAACCCTTCTCTTTAAATTGATTTATTAATTTTACAGACATAAATGATAAAAAATTATTTACCAAGACTTTATAAGAACATAGCTCTAAAGTTAAGTCTTTTATTGTTTCTTAGTTTGTTTTCACTGAACTCTGTTCAGGGGGATGTGCTTTATGAAGGTAGCGATTCTAATCTTAGGATCTCTTCCAGTTCCTTGACAATGAATTCCGGAGATTCGATATTACTCGGACTAGAGTTTGAATTAAATGAGGGGTGGCATACCTACTGGATAAATCCTGGAGATGCTGGTGGCGAAGCTTCTGTAGAATGGAAGTTGCCAAAAGGTTTTAGTGCTTCAGAAATCTTGTGGCCTGGCCCTCATTTAATTCCTGTTGAGCCCTTGATGACTTTTGGTTACGAAGACGAGGTTACTCTTCTCTCACAATTATCCAGCTCTAGTGCAGCAACTTTTCCTGCGATCATCAAAGCCAAAGTCTCTTGGTATACCTGTAAAGACATTTGCATCCCACAAGAAGGTGAGGTGAGTATTGTTATTGATAAAGGCTTGAAGAAGGCTACTGAAGATGAGTCTTTTTTATCTACTGCTTTTAAGAAAATGCCTAAAACTTTAACCGGTTCAGTACGTGTAGAGAAGTTAGACAACAACTACTACCTTCAGACTGACATAGAAAACTCAAATTCATTGCAATCAGCCTATTTCTTTCCAAGAGAATACGGTCTGATCAGCTACACAAAAGCACAAAATTTAGAGATAAACGATAAGAACATAAGCTTAGAAATTAAACCTGCAGAAGTTAGCTTGGAAAAGGATACTTTTAAAGGATTACTCAGGTTAGACAGGGAGTCAGAGAGTGAGTATTTCATAATAGATGAGCCATTAAAAAAACAACCTAAAACATTTTCTGTGCAAGGAGTGTCCATACTGACGGCAATGGTTTTTGCTTTTCTGGGCGGCTTAATTTTAAATATCATGCCTTGTGTCTTCCCTATTCTTTCTATAAAAATTCTTAGTTTTGTGGAACAAAGCGATGGGTCTAAGAAAAAAATGGCTCAGCATGGGTTGGCTTTTTCAGGAGGAGTTTTAGTTACTTTTTTATCCATAGCCGGAATTTTGCTATTGCTTAAATCTGGAGGAGAATCTATTGGTTGGGGTTACCAACTCCAATCTCCCTTGATGGTTAGCTTGTTGATATACCTGTTTGTTGCTATTGGCATTGTCTTCATGAGCAATCTGGTTATTGGTTCTCAGCTATCGAGCCTAGGAAATCTTGCTACTGGATACAAAGATATTACAGGCTCCTTCTTCACGGGAGTTCTTGCAGTTGTTGTGGCGTCTCCATGCACAGCACCTTTCATGGGATCGGCTCTTGGAGTAGCACTTCTGCAACCAGGCTTCTCTTCAATAGCAATATTCCTAAGTCTTGGACTTGGTTTTGCAGCTCCTTATTTACTATTAAGCTTTTATCCTGGGTTGTTAAGATTTCTACCGAAGCCAGGAGAGTGGATGGAAAACTTAAAACAATTCATGGCATTTCCTATGTGGGGTTCTGCATTATGGTTGACTTGGGTATTGAGCGGACAAGTAAGCACAGAAACTGTTTTGGTTGTTTTGATTGGTGCTCTTCTCATAGGCATGAGTTTATGGCTATTTGAGAAAACACAAACAGCTGTTGGTTTCTGGAAAAAAGTTTCTACCTTAGTTTCAGTTCTGCTAATAACTTTAGCCGTTTATATAGCTCCAACTAAATACGAAGAGATCAACACTCAAGCTACTAATGATGAGTTAATTTATAGCCAAAAAAATCTAGATCTATTGCTGGCATCCAATCAGCGAGTTTTTTTAAATTTCACCGCAGATTGGTGCATTACTTGTAAAGTTAATGAGAAAGTTGCCTTAGAAAGAAATGCTGTAAAAAAAGCTTTAGAAAGAAAAGACATAAAATATTTGAAGGCCGACTGGACTAGAAAAGATTCTGTAATCGCAGATAAATTAGCTGAATACGGAAGAACTGGGGTGCCTCTTTATTTAATGTTTCCTTCCGAAGGAGAGCCAATTTTCCTTCCTGAATTGCTAACGGAAGACATGCTGCTGAATTACATAGATAAATTAAAATAATTGCAATGCATCGCTGTCTTTTTTTTATTTTTATCCTTTTTTTTGAACACTCAATTGCTTCGGTTCAAACAAACGAGCTTGCACCTGACTTTACTCTGACAGATTCCCATGGAGATGAAATAAGTTTGTCTGGCTTTAAGGGAAGGACTGTAATCTTAGAATGGACCAACCACGGATGTCCTTTCGTAGCTAGGCATTACGATACCGGAAACATGCAAGAAATTCAAAAGACTGCACGGAGTGATAATGCGGTATGGATAAGCATAATATCTTCAGCTCCAGGAACTCAAGGCTTCGTGTCAAAAGAGAAAGCAAACGAATTAACGAAACAAAGAAAGGCCTTTCCGTCCAGTATCTTATTAGATTCAACAGGTACAGTAGGCAGAAGGTATGGAGCAAAAACCACCCCTCACATGTACTTGATTGATAAAAAAGGTGTCCTAAGGTATCAGGGGGCTATAGATGATGCAGGAGGAAGGGGTTTTGCATCAAAAGATCTTAGCAAAGCTACTAACTTCGTTAAAAAGGGGCTGGAAGAAATTAAAAGGAACGCACCTGTATCTTTGAATACAACCAAACCTTACGGTTGCTCCATAAAATACAAGAGCTAGTAAATCTTCTTTATTGAGGTGCTTTGAAAACAGCACCTAATTTTTGTCCTATAGACATATCTCCTGCAAATTTTACTTTCCCTTGCATGAAAGCACCCATTGCAGCAGTTTGATCTCCAGAAAAAACCTTTTCCATTGTTTCTTGGCTATCAAAAGTAAGGGTCAAATGTGGGCTCTCATTTTCTCCTTCTTCTACCTTTAAAGTGCCGTCATTTATTTCTACATAAAAATTAGTGAGGTCTTCTATGTTAATTTGAATTATTGCTTCTACATTGCTTGCTCCATCGGCATCAAATGATGTTTCAAGTTGATTCTTTAAGTCTCCAAAATTTGCCATGCTTACTCCCTGTTAGTTTACTTATAAATATTTTCTCAAATAAAACAGATTTCTACCATATAAAATTTAAATAATTCTATTGCCTCCAGAATTCTTAGTGCAGTAAAATTTAAGAAACATTTATATTTTTTTTATATATTATTAAGTTTGCTCAACACTAATATTGAAGATGAAAAGAGAAATATCTGAATCAGAGAAGAAGGAATTTACTTCGCAAATTAATAAGCAAAAAGGAGGATTGTCCTCACAGCGTATTGAAAATTTTAAATCTTTGAATGAAGATCAAGTAAATTCCTGGAACAATAGCGGATATATTTTGTTGAAGAATTTTTATTCATCTAAAGAATGTACTGAAATGAATGCAGAAGTTGAGAATATTATAAACTCAATGGTCGGCTCCGATGACCCATTCAGTCATGCCTATGCAAACGATGGCTACATCGGTATAAGAGAAATGAAGCCAAACCCAGAAGCAAAAACCATTCATGATGAGATGTCTAAAGTATTCAGAGTTCATGGTAAAGGAACGTTTAACAATTTTATAAACAACGAAGATTTATTGGATGTCCTAGAAGATATACTTGGAAAAAACATAGACTGTTTTTTAAGTCAGTATATTTTTAAAAACCCAGGTGCCTGGGGTCAACCTTGGCACCAAGACTCTTCTTATTTCCCTTTTGATAGAAGTCCTCAAGTTGGTGCCTGGTTAGCAACAAGCCCGGCAACTCTTGAAAACGGATGCTTAGTAATATTACCAGGATCGCATAAAGAACACCTCCATGAACACCTCCCAGATGACCGCGAAGGCTCTAACTACGGTTACACTGAAATCAAGGATCAAGACTTCTCAAAAGAGATTCCTGTAATTTTAGAAACAGGTGATCTTTTGTTGTTTCATAGCTTCCTCATGCATAAATCTTATGACAATAAATCGAAATTAAAAAGAACAACGGTTGTGTTTCATTTTGCTGAAACAGGAACAAAGTTTGGTGAAATTGATAGCCCTACAAACGAATGGATCAGCGTTAGAGGATGCGGCCTAGAGAAATAATATGAAAATATTAAAGTATTTATTAATCTTTGTGGCATTGCTGTCGTTACTATATTTTATCTCAGAAAAAGGTCTTTTTGGCAGCCTGCCTTCTGATGGAAAAATAGTTTTAGATCCGAGACCTCAAATGAATCATCAAGAAATGGGTAAACAAATATTTTTTGGTGACCTGCATGTCCATACAACCTTTTCTCAAGATGCGTTCTTTTTTAGTTTACCTTTGCTGCAGGGAGAAGGAGCCCACCCCCCTGCAGATGCATGTAATTTTGCTAGATTTTGCTCAACTTTAGACTTCTTTTCGATCACTGATCACGCAGAGGGTGTAACAAAAAAAATGTGGGATCAAACGATAGAAGCTACAAAAAATTGCAATGCTGTTTCCTCGGAAGGTAAAAAAGACTTAATAGCTTTTGCTGGATGGGAGTGGACTCAGATGGTTGGGGAGGCAGGAAATCCAAACAAGCATTATGGTCATAAAAATATTATTTTAAGAAACCTTGATAATCTTCCTGAAGTTCCGATAGGAGCTGGTTTGGGTGGAATGGATATGATTTTAAAAAGCCCCATGACCCCTGCGTTGCTTTTGTTAGCAGATTTTCCTCCTGAGAAAATAGATTTTGATTTCTTAAAATATCGAGAAGAAACATACTCTATACCTTTCTGTTCTGAAATCAGAAACACGAATAAATCAAGCCTAGAATGCAAAGAAGCAGCGCTTACACCAAAAGATTTATTTAAAAGACTGGATGAGCTAAAACTAGATGCTCTGGTTATACCACACGGTACAACATGGGGAATCCACGCTCCAATAAACTCCAGAATGAGCTCTCAACTAGAGAAGCAACATGATCCAGAAAGGCAGCGATTGTTTGAAGTTTATTCTGGACACGGTAATTCAGAAGTTTATAGAAATATCCAACAAGTAATTAAAAATGATAATGGAACAAATTTTTGTCCAGAACCGACTGATGATTTTGAGCCTTGTTGCTGGAGAGCAGGAGAAATTGCTAAAAAGTTTTGCCTTAATGATGAAGGAAACAATTGCGACGAAGTTGGTAAAAAAGCCAAGCAAGAATTTGCTGATAAAATAAAAGATATGACAAGATTTGGATTAATTGAAGGTGCAAAACCTGAAGATTGGTTGCAATGTGGCCAAATTCAAGACGAATTTCTGCCTGCCTATAACTACAGACCTGGCATGAGTGCTCAAGCAAGCTTAGCTTCTGAAGTAATTTCAGAAGGCATTTCAAAACGTTTCAAGTTTGGACTAATTGGGTCAACCGATAATCACAAAGCAAGAGCGGGTTCTGGATACAAAGAATTTGCAAGAAAATCAATGGGAGATTCTTGGGGAGCTAAAGATAGTCTAACTTGGCTATTGCCTCCAGAAAGAGGAGCTTCTTTTTACTCAACTGGAGGTCTTGTTGCAGTTCATGCGCCTTCTTTAAACAGAGATAATATTTATGATTCTTTGTACAAAAGAGAGGTTTATGGAACCTCAGGTGAAAGGATTCTTTTATGGTTTAATCTAAAACACCCAGTTGAAGGCACCGTTCCTATGGGAAATGAGTCTGTCATAGCGTCTAATCCTGAATTTGAAGTTAAAGCAGTAGGATCGTTCAGACAAAACCCAGGATGTCCGGAATACGCCCACACCTCCCTAGGCAAAAAAGAAATTGCTAGGCTTTGTCTTAATGAATGCTACAACCCTTCTAGCCAACGAAACATCATAGACAGAATAGAAATCATAAAAATTATCCCTTCAACAGATCCAGAAACTATCTCGGATCGCATACAGGATCCTTGGAAAGTATTTCAGTGCCCTCCATCTGAAGAGGGTTGCTCCGTTAATTTCTCAGATGACGAATTCAAAAGTAATTCGGAATCTGTTTATTACGTTCGCGCAATTCAAGTTGAAACATCTGCTGTTGGCGGAGATCCTTTAAGGTGCTCTTTAGATGAACAAGGAAACTGCATTAAAACAAGACCTTGCTACGCTAGTGGCAAAGATTTTGATCAAAATGATGATTGCCTTGCTCCGGTAGGGGAAAGAGCATGGTCATCACCAATTTTCCTTTCTAAGCCAAATAAATCTTAATGGTGTTAACATGTTGTTTGTGAAATGCATCTACTCTTATGGATTTTAGCGGAAGTCATATTCTCTCCATTGATCAATTTGAACGTTCAGATATAGAAAAACTATTTTCTGTTGCTGAAAGCTTAGAGTCTTATGCAAATAAACAAAAAGTTACCAAGGTTCTAGACGGAGCAATCTTGGGCAACATGTTTTTTGAACCCAGTACCAGAACCCGAATAAGCTTTGGAGCTTCATTTAACTTGCTGGGCGGATCGGTAAGAGAGATAACAGAAGCAGGCTCTTCATCACTGGCTAAAGGAGAATCTTTGGCAGATACGGCTCAAGTTTTGAGTGGGTACAGTGACATTATTATTCTTCGTCACCCAGAAGAAGGTTCTGTTCAAAAGTTTGCAGAATCAAGCAGAGTACCAGTTATAAATGCAGGGGATGGATCGAACGAACACCCTTCTCAAGCATTATTAGATCTTTATACAATAAGGGAAGAAATAAAACAAAAAGGTAAAAATATAGATGGGCTGAAGATAGCGCTTGTCGGAGACCTTAAATATGGAAGAGCAGTTCACTCTCTTTGTAAGATTGTTTCACTTTACGATGATGTAGAAATTAAGTTGATCTCGCCACCTGAACTTAAACTGCCCAAAAGTTATACTGATCTGCTTGAAGCAAGCAATGTTTCTTTTTCTGAAACTGAAAATCTAGAAGATGGCATAAAAAATGTAGATATAATTTACATAACTAGAGTGCAAGAAGAAAGGTTTCGAAGTAACGAGGATGCAAAAAAGTACAAAGGCCTATTAAGTTTGAACAAAGAAATCTATACCGCAAACTGCGAACCGAATACTGTGATTATGCACCCTCTTCCAAGGGATTCCAGAAAGGATGCAAACGAGTTAGATTCTGATCTTTATGGCAATCCTAATCTAGCGATATTCAGACAAGCCGATAATGGGGTCATTATAAGAATGGCGTTATTTGCTTTGGTTTTAGGTGTTGAAGATCAGATAGAAAAAACCGCAAGAGAGGTTAATTGGCATGTCTCTAGAGACCTTTAAGAGCAGTATCTAGGTCACCAATCAAGTCTTCTAAAGTTTCGATACCCACAGACAGTCTTACCAGGCCATCCACTATGCCAATCTCATCACGGATGCTTTTTGGAATGGAGGCATGAGTCATAATAGCCGGATGCTCAATTAGGCTCTCCACGCCTCCCAAGCTCTCAGCCAATGTAAATAATTTGGTTCTTTCAAGAAATGAAATCGCACTTTCTAAACCCCCCTTTAAAACAACACTTATCATTCCTCCAAACGAAGACATTTGTTGTGCTGCAATACCGTGTTGTGGATGACTTTCTAGTCCTGGGTAATAGATTTTTTCAATTGCTTCGTGTTTTTCTAAAAAATTAGCAATCTGCATTGCATTTGCACAATGCCTTTCCATCCTCACAGCAAGTGTTTTCAAGCTTCTAAGCACCAAGAAACTGTCAAATGGGCTCATGACTGAGCCTGTTGCATTTGCTAAGTAGGTTAATTGGTCCGATAAAGATTGATCCGAAGACACGGCAATGCCTCCAATGACATCAGAATGGCCATTCAAATACTTAGTTGCAGAATGAACAACTATGTCGAAACCCATATCCAACGGCTTTTGTACGTAAGGAGAACAAAAAGTATTATCACAAACGGCAATAAGACCATTTCTCTTTGCAAAGCCTGCAACTTCTCTAAGGTCTACCACTTTAAGTAAAGGATTGGTTGGAGACTCCACCCAAATCATTTTGGTATTTGGCTTGATGGAAGATTCTAAATTTTCTAAGTTGCTTAAGTCAGTAAATGTAAACTCTAGACCTGCAGAACGCTTACGGACGTTCTCAAATAAACGATAAGTTCCACCGTATAAATCATCCATGGCAATGATGTGATCACCTGAATCTAATATTTCTAAGACGGTTGAGGTGGCTGCCATACCAGAGGAAAAAGCAAAACCTTTAAGACCATCTTCAAGCTCTGCTATGCAATTTTCTAATGCTTCCCTAGTGGGATTACCACTTCTTGAATAGTCATAGCCCTTATGAACGCCAGGACTTTCTTGAACGTAAGTTGAGCTGACAGATATGGGGGTCATAATTGCTCCGGTAGTCGGATCAGGCTTTTGGCCGGCATGAATAGCTTTAGTTTCAAAACCTTGAGTATTTTTTTTATTTACCATAATCCTTCAATTATTTATCTTATTTCTATAGTGATTTATTAAATCTACTTTGGTAACAAAGCCCAAGAAGACTTCTTTATCAAACACTATTGCTACTTTTCCTTGTGAAAGAATTTCTAAAAGAGAATCTTCGGATGCTTCCACTGACAACACATCTAAATCCTTTTCCATGAACTCACTAACTAGACTTGAGAAGGCAGAAGGTTCTGCACTAACAGTAAACAGCAGGTCTTCTTCGTCTAAAATTCCTACCAATACGTCTTGATCAAGAACCGGTATTTGAGAAATGTCCGAAGCCCTCATTCTGTTGTATGCAATTAACAATGAATCGGTAGGACTGACGCTTATCATTTCACCGAGGTCTGCTCTTCTGCTAATTAAATCGGTCAGATTGCCTGTTCTATCTTCTTCAAGAAGCTGGTTATCATGAAGCCAAGATTTGTTGTAAGCTTTTGATAAGTACTTGTTCCCAGTATCGCATATAAACGTCACTACGCGCTTAGGTGAATCTTGTTTTTTACACCATTTTATTGCAGCAGCGACTAAAGTACCTGAAGAAGAACCTCCTAAAATACCTTCTTCTTTTAACAATATCTGGAGCGTTTGAAAAGCTTCTTTGTCGGAAACCACTTCGGCATCGTCTAACAACTCTAGGTTTAAGTTATCCGGAATAAAATCCTCTCCAATACCTTCCACCAACCACGTTCCGCCATCATAAGAATAAGATCCTTTCTTTATGGCATCAGCCACAACCGAACCTTCTGGATCGGCTGCTACCATTTGTATGTCTGGATTTTTTTGTTTAAGAAATTCTGCCATCCCACTTATTGTTCCTCCTGA
>Ga0209710_1001533_pt1 | contig 17458 bp, 11 predicted proteins | sample ArcticOcean_MG_C_5_FD_187436 | JGI IMG/M metagenome (GOLD analysis project Ga0209710, IMG submission 187436) | Marine microbial communities from western Arctic Ocean - ArcticOcean_MG_CB4_138 (SPAdes) (version 2) | ecosystem: Environmental > Aquatic > Marine > Oceanic | place: Arctic Ocean...
CATCTTCAAACAAAAATGATCATAAAAGAGGAGAAGATGGAGTATCAAAACTGAGCGAAGTCTATGCACAAGAGTTGCGTTTATCAACAAAAACAATAATAATTACCGAAGAGTTGAGAAAGCATAAACAATTTTTCGAAGACGATAAAGATGAAGAAGAAGTTTTTAACAAACGAACGGCTTTTCCTGAAAATCAATCAAGTTCGTCATCCAGACGACGCGATCGATGGGGATTCAGAGAGATTAGGGAAGACCTCGAGAGAAGGAAACTGGAAAGGAATACACAAGCGGGAAGATTGGCGTTAGAAAAATTGAGCGCCGTTCATAGACAAACTAACGCAGCGGCTTTACGCGCTTTGTTCTACGCTTCATGTTTGGCCGTTGCTGGAGTAGCAGCTGGATCAGCTGCTGCTGCGTTTGCTTTAGATATAGGAGGCGTAGATGATATCAGAGCTGCTACGAGGCGAAACTTTCTGCCGACAGTAACCAAAATTAGAGATTTAGTCGACGAATATAATTTAAAACGAAATGTTGTTGTCAACGATAACGATGAACAACAACAACGTAAATTACTCATGCTAAACAGAATAGAAAAGAGCGAGTTCGTTGTGGCTCTGAGAGGAGTCTTTAGAATGAAAAAGCCGCCATCATCAACGACGACATGACGTAAGCGAACGATTTGTTGTCTTTTAAATTTGTACTATTAATGTTATTATTATTATTATTTATATATATATGAATATTATTCATGCTCATCACCGCTGTGGATTAAATTTTACTAATGGCGTCCCAAACAGCGTAGGCGCTTCCTTTACGCTCAAAACATCAATCTCGAAAGTTAAATTGAACCCAGCTAACGGGTGATTAAAGTCCAACGTTAACGAGTCTTCTCCTATTTCGAGCACTTTTGCGATTACGTTCGGCGCGAGTTGAACGACTTGTCCTACTTCGATCTCCTCGCGAACCTTCTTCATTTCTTCTGGAACAATCGGCTGCTTTTGAATCTTCTTTTCATCTCGTTCACCGTAGGTATCTTCAGGCATTAAGGATATTGACATTTTCGAACCAACTTTACATTCTTCGAGTAATTTGTTCTCTAGTTTCGGAAAAAGCTCGCCAGAACCGAGAGTGACTTCAATGCCTTTTCCTTTAGGAACTCTCGTGGCAGTATCATCGATTAATTCATTAGTTAATGTGTTGAATAGTTTATATTGAATTGAGATCTTTTGTCCCTTTGTCAATAATAGATTATTATTATTATTATTATTATTTTTTTGTTGTGCGACTGTTCTCAATGATAATGTGTTTACTCCTATCCTATTTCGTTTTTGTTGTTGTTTAATTATCATAATCGATGACGATCTTGAACGAAAGGGATGTAATATTGCCGCGTTCATCCTAGTCATATATTTATAGATGTTGTTATTAAAAGCGCGAAGAAGGATTGAAAAAATGGAGAGTTTGTTGAAATGTGAAATCTACAGCGTACTTACAACTTTACAAAGTCCTTAAACGTCTTTTCTAATTGAGTCTCAAAGCTATCTATTTCGACCGAAGTTAAACCTATTGCCGCGGCGGCAGTGAAATACGCGGTGGGATATTCGGAGTATGACGCACCAAAGCCATTCAATTCTACATTTCCTATTTTTTTAAACTCTTGCATCGGTACCGTTCGACATCCAGAAACTCGCCTCGTAAATAACATCGATCCAAACTTTGAAACCAAATCGTTTCTTGAAGAAGTCAAAGTGACCCCTAACGAAATCGGATTGTTCGGTGTGTATAACACTCTCTCTCCGAATTTCGACGCAGTTTTTTCTAGACTTGCTTTCAGCTTTTCGAAATTTTCTTCTCGCTCGTTTAATAATTGTTCGTACCCATTTTTACCCATTTCCAGTAATGTGATGAGCACGTCTAATGTTGATGATATCGCTGCTCTGCCTGGATATAGTTTTCTAACTTTATCGACTAAGTAATCGTTCCCTTTTTGAGCACAAATGATCGCACCTCCAACTGGTACGAGGAAATTTTTATCTAAACTTTGTACGACACAATCTACTCTCCCGTTTCTCATGGCGGCTTCAACTTTTTCACATAAGTGCCTACTTTGAACGCCATATGCGTTATTTATAATATGCGCTACGTTGTATTTCTGGCATAACTTTGCAATTGCTTCGACGTCATCCGATGCTCGCGGCGCAAAGCACGAAGTCGAAGAAACTATTGCGGCAATATTTTTACACTCATTTCCTTGAAGTTCTTTTTCGAGAGAGTATAAGTTTGAGACTAACTCATCGCCTTCTAGTATTGGTTCAACGACAAAAACGTCATATCCGCTCGCTTGTATACTTTTAATGCACGTTTTCTGGTCCAAGCGCGTCCAAACTATTCTTGTTTTATCCACGTTTTCTTTTTCTTTTTCTTCTCTCAAATGTATTCGCAGCGCTTGAAACACTTGCGATAAAGACATCCCAGTACAAAGAGGTAGAAGTAACGTTGATTTTGTATCGATACTTTTCAAGCCAGATATTTTAAGAGCGTCTGTTATGAGTATATTCGTTACTTTGGCTAATATTGACGATCCAATCGCTTTCGGTTGTTCGGCGGAGACATCGCCGCTGCGGCCGATGCCGTGCGTTAAACTAAAGTTTCTTCGTCTCACTAAATTAGAGAAGCACCTGCCTTCGCGTTCGCCTAAACCACAATTATCATCAAAGTTATTCGAGTCCAACTGTGCGATTTCTGATAAGAAACTCTCGATCATTTCCTCTTTCCATCCAATCAAAGGCATTTTTCTGTTACTTAATATTTGCGAAAACATCTTCGCTCTCCTTTGCGACTGCGTTTTTTCTTTGACTTGACGCATTGAAACGTCCGAAACGATCTTCGAGTCTTTGATTAAAATCTGATTATTCTCGTTATTAATAAAGAAGGACATTTTTAAATTCAATTTACTACCACTACTTATTATTATTATTATTATTATTATTATTATTATTATGAAGTATGACGTATGACGTATGAAAACGAGGCGAAGATGAGAAGAAATAAAGCAGCGGGCTGATGATGAGCAGAAAAAGAATAAGTAACTTTATAATAATATACTACATACGTAGTATATCGAATAAGTAACTCACTCTCTCTTTCTTTCTTTTCATTGAACAACAAAGCGATCGATCGATGATGAAGCGATCGATTATTAATAACAGAACCATAAATACTACCATCAGTACTGTTTCAAAAACACTTCTTCGTCTCTCAACACTCTCCTCAACATCATCATCGACAACATCATCGACAACAACGTCATCAACGACAACGACAACAAGACGAGATTATAATAATAATAATAATAATATCAACAACTTACATAAAAGATTGATTCATACAACATCCTCACTCTCGACGACCGTGCTCGGCATTCAAAAGAATTCAATAACCGTGCTCATCGCTGATGGGCAAGTGACGATGGGTTCTGAAGTCATTAAACATAACGTGATCAAGGTTCGGAAACTCGGTGACGGCGTCATCTCAGGTTTCGCTGGATCAACCGCAGACGCGTTCACTCTTTTTGAACGCTTAGAACAAAAAATAGAAGAACACCCGGGACAATTAACGAGAGCATGCGTTGAGCTCGCGAAGAATTGGCGAACGGATAAGTATCTCAGAAAGTTAGAGGCAACGATGATAGTTGCAGATAAACATCACATGTTTCAAATAACCGGAAACGGTGACGTTTTAGAACCATCTAATGGTATTATTGGTATCGGGAGCGGAGGAAGTTACGCCTTAGCGGCTTCGAAGGCTTTGATTGATATAGAAGGAATGAGCGCGATTGAAATAGCGCAGAAAGCGATGAAAATTGCCGCGAGTACGTGCGTATATACAAATGACAATTTTCAAATGTTGACGTTAGATGCATCGGAAAAAGAGGCAAAAGAAAAACAAGAAGGAGAAGACTCTGTTCTGATTAATGGAAAGGAGGATAAGCTTTAATATAGAAAATTATTCACGCGCACACTTTATTAGCATATTAGGTGTTGAGAAAATAATAATAACAAAATCTTTTTGAGTAAAAAACTTCATATAGAAAAGCCGCGTGAAATCATCGCTTAAAAATGTATTTAATATATATAATACGTCTAAACTTACGCTAATTCGATACTGATCGTTGTTTTATAGCCGATCAGGTCTCATCGATCAAAGTTACTAGTGTCGATTTTTGTTAATGCGATTTGTGACGTGCGATTCGCGACGTGTCTTATAAACCCTCGTTCAGAAACCTTCGTTGAAAAACACCATCACTATAATAATAAGATATGAATAATAGTAATAATAATACTAATAATAATAATAATAATAATAGTAAAGATTATCACCACAAGCTCCATGACGACGACGACGACGATGATAATCGAAGACGACAAAGATCACGTTCTTCTTCCTCTTCTTCGTTAGAGATTTCATTCCTTCGTTCGTTGATAAAGTTCGATCTTTATAAAAGCGAACGAGAAAACGAAGTCGGTATTGATAAGAAGAAGAACAACAACAACAATAACAACAGCATAATTATAAAGAATCACGCTTATGTTGAATCACTCAGGAAACAGTTGAATATTTTACGAGACCGGCATAAACGACGACATCGACAACAGGAAGATGGTGATGATGATGATTTTGACACGATAGGAAACGATAATAATAATTCCACGTTTGAACAATTACGAAAGTTTCGCACGTATGAACAAAAGATTGTCGAGATTGAAAAAAAGCTAAAGCCATACGAACATCCAGCGTTTGTATCGGCGACTGCTTCTTACGCAGCTTTCCCTTTTCTGGCGGCGGCGAGCAATAACAACAACGACGTGGAAATAGAAGCAGAAGAACTGCGACTACAAGATTCTATTTCTTCGACTACGACAACGACAACAACAACAAATAAGAAGGAGAAGGAGAAGAAGCAGAAGAATTTATACAAACCGAAGAAATTTACGATATCGAAAGATGGCGATTCGTCGATTAAGAGAGAGAAAAAGATGCAGGAAAATTTAACAGATGAAATGGTAGATTTAGCATCGCGAATTAAAAGAAACGCAGAAGAAGTCTCAAAAGAGTTGAGCAGGAGCAACGGCTTAGTTGATAACATGGAGACAAAGCTCGACAAAAACGTGGTCGCGGCAAAAAATGCAACGAAGCGTCAAAACGCAGTTTTTCGAAAAAACAAAAAGTATGGATATTTTAGTTTTATAGTGCTCGCGCTTGTTTTCATCTTGTTCAGTTGGGTTTATGTCGTGATCAAATTTAGCCGCGATAGAACGATTGCTCAGAAGAGTTTAGATCGAGGCGAGTTTTGAAATGTGCTAAGAATTCGTGCAAAAAGAGGGGGGGGGAAGCGCGTCTACCACAGCTTAAGTTGGCCTGGGCGGGGCTACGTAAAGTTGAGAAAGACTTTGACTTTGAGTGCCCGCCTGCTGGTCAAAATTCATGTGGCCGCCTTTGCTTTTGTATTTCTCGACTCCGCTCCTTGCGAACAGAAGGTACTTTATCACAAGCCGTATATAAAATAAAGGTGAAGCCAGCACGTCTTTGTCGATTTTGAGAGGATTACTAGAGTATACAACTCGCTTGAGTTGCGGTTGAATCGTCGCCCCAGTGAGTAATCTTTGTGACGACGCCAGTTCCGAGGGTGCATTTAATTGCAAGTTCTTGCATGCGGCTGCCCTTCTGAACCTGCGAGCGATTTGATATGCTACATAGGTCCCAAACAAATCGAATTTTTTCCCAATTTCGATATGGCCGAAGTCCGCAAAATTATGTAAGTATTTTTGAAAAATGTGAAACATCGAGGAACGTACTCGTATTCCATTGCAACTGATGTGTGATCCTTTGCGGTTCTTTTCGACGTGATATCGTCGCCATCATAATGGATGACCCAGTCCAGACGTACGTCGCGCGAAAGCAAGGGGTCGCGGTCCTTTATTTTAAGTTGGCAACGATTGAACACGTTATCAATTTGACGAAACTTCAGTCGTTGGTACCATCGTCTGGAGTTTCGTCAAATTGATAACGTGTTCAATCGTTGCCAACTTTAGGACGGCTAAACCTTGATTTCTTGCGTGGGGAGAGACCTGTCAACCACACGGATCCTCCCGTGAAGTTTTACAAAATTTTCAATAGTTATTCCAATGATGATGCGAGTTTTCCCTCCTTGTTTTTTCGATGGAGAGATGTAGAGAATGATGATTAAAATTTCCAGAAATCTTCTGAATCCATACCGTGAGAAGAAGAATGAACGTTGATGTACTTGTCAATTTTTTCGTCTTCAATTGCAGATTTCAATCCTTTCTTACGTACTTTTTCTTCCCACTTTTTTAGCTTGCTACTATCGTCGTCGTCGTCATCTTCTGCATCCGACGAATCGCTCTCACTCGAGCTTTCTTCATTGACCCAATCCATTGGATTCCCTTTCATTTTACTTCGCTTTATTTCCTTCTCGCTTTTTTCTTTCTTTACATGAGCTGCAGCCGACGTCCATTCTCGTTTGGTGCCCTTTTCGAGTTTTCGTAATCTACGTTTTTCTTCAAACTTTTTTCTTCTCGCGTCTCGTCGTTTTCTAAGAGCTAAATCTAGGTCATCATCCTCGTTAATCGGATAATTATTTTTTTCGCTATTATTATTATTATTATTATTATCACGTTGATCTACTAATTTTGATTTCTTTCTTTTTCGTTCGGCGTTCAATTCTTCATCTTCTTCTTCTTCTTTTTCTTCTAAATCGTCATCATCGCTCGATGATGTTTGAGAAGAAGCGCGTTCTTCTTCTTCTTCTTCTTCTTCTTCTTCTTCTTCTTCTTCTTCTTCTTCGTCGTCGTCGTCGTCGTCGTCGTCATCATCATTTTTCGTCGTTCCCTTTTTTAATTGTGCTAATCTATTTAAATCACCAGCCATTTCAGCGGCAGCCATGGCCGTATTCAAGCTCACTGAATCTTTCTTGTTCGATGATACGATTTCGTGGTCAAACAATCTAAGCGCTTCTATTGGATCGTTCAATTTCAAATGAGCTTGCATCGCGACGTTGATCGTAATAGTAGTAATATCGAGTTCAATTTCTTTCATTTCTTTGAATAATTCCAGTGCATATTTCGGATTCCCTCCCTTAATCGCGGCGGACATACACGCGTTGAACGTAATCGTGTTCCTCTCAAATCCCAGCTTTTTCATCACTCGAAAGAGTTCGAGACATTTCGAGAATTGTTTTTGTTTTCTTAAACGCGTTGAGAACATCGTGAACGCTCTTGGATCTGCCCTCAAGGAAGTTTGAATCGATGATGATAACATGTTATTAGTATTACTATCAATACTATTGTTGTCGTTATGAAACGCTCGTTTGATGATCCCTTCGATTTGTTCAACCTTCTCGCACCTCAAAAGTTCCTGCGTCGTGTCATATAACGATACTGCGTTAGTATGCAAATTATTCGTTCTTGGGTTCTTCCCACGCGTCGGTGCATGTTTCATCCCATGCTTCTTCTTATTGTTATTGTTCGTGTTATTGTTATTGTTAGTATTGTTTCTCATTTTAATAGTAGAGCGCGTTGTTTAGTATTATTTTGTTACTTGTAGCAGCAAATAATAATAAGGCAAAGTCTTTATTAGTTTACGCTTTATTAGTTTAGTTTATTGTGATATTGTCCTATCAAAATCATAAACACCGCGCGCATAATCAATGAGTGCTTCTTTAATGTACGCGTATGCATTCCATTTGTAACCGTGATGGTTACTTATTCGCTCAATAATGTATTAAGAGATAGCGATGATATTGAAAATAACAATAACAATAACAATAATAATAACATCTTCTCCGTATTATGTTATTATACACTGATAGTACTGATCTTGTTATTGACGATGAAAGGAGCGATATTGACTTTGTCGACGACGAAGAAGAAGAGGAGAAGGAATAAAGCAACAACAAAGTATAGTAATGAGAAAGAAGGAGGTGGTGGTAATAATAATAATAATAATAATAATAATAATAATAATAATGATGATAGATGCGCGAAGGCGGACGATGTCTGTTGTGCACTCATATTACCATGGTTTTTAGTTCTGACGATGATGAAGAACGAAACTAATAATAATAATGATTATTATTATGATTCTTATAGTAATCAAACGCATATAAAAGTCATTTCATACTTGACCATGGGCTCTTCGCTATGTTTTCTAATAAATAATAACAAGAACGAGAACAACGCGAAGAAGGAGGAGAAGAAGAAGAATGAGAGCGCGTTGACGCGCGCGAGTAAATTCGACCCAGCGCTCGTTTTAACGAAAACGTTTGCAAATAAAACGAGAAACGAACGAGAGTTTGGAGTTTTGTTTCTCGTTTTTCAAGGTCTCGTTTTCTCAACCGTTTCTTTATGCGCAAAGTTTCTCCGAGTTGGAATTCATTGGAGGAGCGAAAATTTTATTGAACGCGAGAGAGTACTCGTGATGTCATTTATCGTCGTTTCGTGTTGGATGAGTTACTTTCTTCTTCTATTGAGTCACGGAAAAGGACAACGATTTAATGAAACGGTCGCATTTTATTTATGCGCTCCAATGCTCGTATTTCTCAGTTTAGGGGTTTGTAAAGCTATTATTTTGGAGCGTTTAAGCTTTTTTTTCATCGCGCGTTTAGCAGCGCTTTGGCTCGCGAGCATTTTACTCTCGCTTTACATATTTTCGGCATTCGAAAGTAAAGGAGAAGGAGAAACTTTGCCACCGACGCTGAAAAGAAAACTTTTTCATGTAATTGCTGTCGTAATGTTCGGTATTCCATTGCACACTTGGAAAGATGATTATGGTAAAATATTGATTCCAGTCGCGTTTGCTTCGTGTTTGGTTTTGTTTTCGTGTGGAGAATACTTATTGCGAAGTAATGGTGGTACGAATTCTTACTTCTTCTTGAGCTCTTCAACGAAACGCTTGATTTCTAGGTCATTACTAGCATGGGAGAAGCCGATTAATAAAGAAACGTCGACGACGACGAGAAGTGAAAGCGATGATGAGAAATATAAGAAAGTCGTATTGAGTCACATATCTTTACTTCTTGGCATAGCCATACCCGTGTGGTTATATGAATCTAGACTTGAATCTTTGGCCGGTCTTATAACGATTGGTGTAGGAGATTCAATCGCTTGTCTCGTTGGATTGAGCTTTGGGAGAATGCAAATTAACAAAACGTCGAAGAAAACATACGAAGGATTTTTTGCTTTTCTCACATCCACCGTGTTTGTATCTGTAATTTTGAGCGATTATAGTTTAGAAAGTTTTAAGGGAATAGTTAGAGCGTGCTTAGCTGCGGCGATGATAGAAGCGAGTTTAGAATCAACGCTCGATAATGTCGTCATCCCTATAGTTTTTTTAGCGTTTTTGTAAAATAAACTGTATTAATATTCACTATTCATTACTTTTCTTCTTCATCGGCGTTTTTGCTAAGATTTTCGTACGCTTCTTTAACTCTTTGGAACGCTTGTTTCGCCCTCGGTAGCGCGCACTTATCTGGGTGTAAACTCTTTGCTAATTCTCGATACGATTGCGTTAACCACTTCTTCTTCGATCCTCTGGGAAGACTCAAAACGGCCCAATCCGTTCCCGCTTGCAACACTCGTTCTATTTGTTTCTTTGTCTCGTTTTCAGCGTTTGATTTCTTTTTCTCCATTTCGTTCATAGTACTATCGTTTTTATCTTCTAAAGTATTTGCATTTATGGACGACGCTTTGTTCTTTAACGAGTCCTTGAACCCGGAAAGTAAATTACCCGCACGTTTTGCCTTTTCCTTCTTCATCTCTTGCTCCTCTCTAAATCTTTGCGTAGCGCGTTGTTCTTCTAATTCTTCCTTCATCTTTGCCGCTCTCGCCGCGTCTTCTACTTTTTGTTGCAGTTCTTCCTTTTGCTTCTCCATGGCGAGAATCTTCTCTTGCAACTCTTTCTTCTTTCTCTCTTGTTCTTTCCGTTGATTATTGATCAGTTGATTATGATTTTGGTGAAGGTTATATGTCGTTGATTTCTGTTTCGTAGAACTAGGAACGAAGGAATATGCGTTCGCGTTCAGTTCAGTTCTGTTTCCAGCAAAGTCAGATTGAGATGACCGAGAATATTTATTATTCATATAAGTATTATTATTATTATTATTATCAGTATCGTTATCGTTATCATGATTGAAACTTCTCTTTCGATTATTCATGTTAGTGTTCGTATTATTCATATAAGTATTATTCATGTAAGTATTATTATTACTCGTGTTATAGTTGTCAGCGAACTTATTTGTTCCAGCATCAGTAGTAGCTCGTGCAGCAGCAGCAGTATGCGCAGTCGAAGGTCTCGTTTCTTCTCCTCGAACCCATTGTTTCCCAGTCGTCGTCTTAGTCGTCGTCGCAGGTGTTCCCCTTCTCATGTCACTCTATTAATTATTCTTATTATTATTTTGCAGTAATGTATTTACGAGTATATTTACTCGTATGCAGCATCGGAGACAGAAACTCAGAAAGAAAGGAATTCAAAAAAACGCTCGTTTTATCATCGACCATCATATTATTATTATTATTATTACGTATTATTATTATTCAAAATGATTAATGATCAGAGCGTACGAATACTAAACAGGAGCAACTTTATTAATAGTATCAGTACTCGTTCCAGTAAGAAGTCCTCTTCTCTTCCTTCTTCTTCCTCTCCTTCTTCTTCTATTATTAATAATAATAACAATAACAATACTAATAGGACGAAGAGGACGGAATCGAATGATAATCGGATATCGATCGAGACATTGAAAGCCGAAGCACTCGGTCAACTCTCAACAACAGCGACTGAAACAAAGAAACCGTTATTATCATTGATGAACAACGGTAAGAAAGTTGGAGGGTTCTTGTCCGTGCCATCGAACGAACAAGTGAAATCGCAATCGTTCGTTGCTGAATATTGCAGGACAATAGATCATGGGAGGCAAATAATATACTCCTGCGGCGGTATTATTCTCGCGTTAAGTTTACTCAAAGTGAAGAACGTTTTAGATACGCCATCGCGTACGTACGTGGAAGGAGCGAATACGGTCGGTAACGAATACGACGCTTGGACGAAGGAAGAGATTCTTGAATATTATTGGGGCGAACACATACACTTAGGATATTACAGAGACGAAGATTTAGCGAAAGGCGCTGGGACTCTTTTGGGGCATAAAGTGAAAGACTTCATCGAAGCAAAGGAAGATTTCGTGGATGAAATGTTCAAATTTTCAAAGGCGGAGAAATCGGACATAAAGACGGTTTTGGACGTAGGATGTGGAATTGGAGGCGCGAGTCGGCGATTAGCGTCGTCGTGCATTGGAAGTGGAGCCAAAATTACCGGTATTACGTTAAGTCAAGAGCAAGCGAAGAGAGCGAATGAGTTGGCAAAGAATCAAAATATTCCAAACGCGAATTTTCAAGTCATGGACGCTTTGAACATGTCTTTTGACGATAATTCATTCGACTTAGTTTGGGCGTGCGAAAGTGGAGAACATATGCCGGATAAGAAAAAATACGTCGACGAAATGATGCGCGTTTTAAAGCCGGGAGGGACTTTAGTTCTAGCGACTTGGTGTCAACGAGAGACGCCGCCAGCATTAACAAAAGATGAGCAATCGCGGTTACAATTTTTATACGACGAATGGGCGCATCCGTATTTCATTTCCATCGAGGAATATGGAAGACTCGTTGAGAGAGCGAATCCTGGAGCAAACGTAGCCCTTGATGATTGGACGAAGCAAACGATCGTGTCGTGGAGACATTCGATTTGGGCTGGAGTTTATGATCCGCTTCCAGTATTTACTCGTCCTAGAATTTGGTACAAGACGTTGAGGGATATTATTTGCCTCGAGCGCATGCAACGCGCATTCAAACGGAAATTGATGGTGTATGGCATGATGCGTGTTGTGAAGAAGTAAATATATACCGATATATAGAGGATATTGATAGATTATTTCATCGTCATCGTAGTAGTTGTATGAGTAGTAGTTAGTTAGTAGATTTAATTGACTTTTAAGTTAAAAATTTATACGGTACAAAGTGAGTTTCTATATTTTATTCATTATTATTGTAATTCGTTTCGTTTGGACCAACTCATCTTAGCGGCGCTCATTGAACCTTCGGTTACGGCGTGCACTTTTTGCGCGAATGACATTTTCTCTTTCGTGCACATTTCGCAATCGTCGTCATATTTAGCTATGTATTCCGTCATCGGTTCCACGAAATATTTCTGCACTTGTTCCTCCATGCCTTTTTCGCTTATAAAATTCCTGACCCACTCTTGACCGTTCTTTGCAATCTTCTCGGCTTTTTCTGGATTACGCTCGGCCCATTCGTATTTAATTTTCAAATCGGTTAAATCTACAGCGACTGGCACGTAATGTACCCACGGTTTTAATTCATCGTGGAAGTGATCTTTCATTCCAGAATCATGATGGAAGAGCAGGCCTGGCATGGCTAACTTATCGATCGTTCCTTGCCACGTCGTCCCGCCGTTTCCTCCAATATCGATGTGGTATTTAAATCTCGCCATTTCGCACTTTGTCATCGGCTCTTTCGTTTCCAAACCCTTATATTGGTCATCCACGTCGCCAAATCCTGGGATTACACTCGGGCGCAAAAATTTCACGTCTATCCAATCCGGTTCCGCTTTTGATAACAAGGTGGCATGTAACCTTGGGGGAAGATTTTGTTCACCAACGGTTTCGATAACTTTCTCGGCAGACATGTCGCGTAACTTTAAGCGAGCGTTTCTTTTGAAGAATAACGCGGCGGTTTGTCCAAAGTCGTTCTTCGAAAACGCTGCAATAAATGGGTAATCGGCTCCTCTCCAAACGATTTTTGGCGTCAACGAGTTGAACGGAACGTTTTCCCAAAGTTGCACTTCTCCGGCATCTAAAAAGGACCAATTTTCTTTCGCTTTATCTTCGCAATGTCCCTCGTATTTCGTTTGCGGAACGAACCATCTACATTTGCCATGTTCCGGTTCAGACTTTGCGGTCATGTGTCCCCATAAGCACTCTAAAGTCGAAAACGTCGGCATTTGCTTCAAGTTTTCCATCTTACTATCGGCATGTGTCGGTACTGACCCGAAAGTAAAAACTGGCGATGGAAGTTTGTCGCATTTTTTGTTATTATTTGGATTCGAGCATGGAATGGTTTGATAATCCGCGTGTGAAATCACGACTCTGAACGGTCTCGGATCGTGCACGCCGTCGAACCGTTTTGGGAAGTACGTCACTAAACCTTTCTTAATAAAGTCAAACGTCCATCCAGGTCGTTGCCAACGATCAATCGATGCATCTTTCTCTGCTTGCTCTTTCGTTGGTCCTAAGTCGAACATTTCGAACCCGGCTTGCGGTGTCCACGAAAACACGTGTAACGAATTCGATTGCCCTCTCATTTTATCTCTCTCGTATTCTAACATCTTGAACGACTGAGCGACGTCTTTTAGAGAGTAATGCTCGGATCCCAAAAAAGCCGACGATGATTGAGGTTGCTTATTATTATTATTATTATTATTATTATTATTATTTGAGAACAGATTCGTTATCCACCACCGATTATTATTATTCTCATTTTCTGCTCTTTCAGAGCCATGCGAGGCAGTTTTCTTTTGTTTTCCCTCCGCGGCTTCTTGAAAGAATTTCATGAACGAAGAAGAGGAAGTTTTCGATGCGACTCCTGGTTCTGGAATCACATAGGAAGAAGATCGTGATTCGAACGCACTCGCGCGTTGTTCATGTTTCATCGCAACAGAAAGAGCAACGACAGTTACCACGACAGTCAGAGCAACGAACTTCGCTATTGATGATGTTGTTGATGATGATGACATCGAAGAAGTTTTGGAAGAAGAATGATTTGTTTTTTGCTCTTCGTCGTCTTCGCATCCGTTCTTGTTCAATAATAACCGTTGTTGTTCTCCAACATTATTAATAGTATTCGTATTTGTATGAGTCGCATGAGTGGGAACTCTATATTTATACCCAGCCATAGTTTATGTACGTAATAATAATCTGTGATATAAACGGAGTATATTACTATTATATTATGCGCTTTTGTGCGATGGGAAGAAATTTTTATTTTGAGGACTTTTGAACTGTTTAGGGTTTCAAAAAAAAAGGGCGCGTATAATAAAATTTATAATGAATTTGTTACGACATATTTTGATAAACAACAACAACAACAACAATAATAATAATAATAATAATAATAATAATAATAGAGTGTGCGTGTGTGTGAATCTTACCCGTTACCGCCCTCTTCGTCGTCGTCGTTTATATAATTTTTGAGAGAAACGGCACACGTGCTGTGGGAACATCATAATCATCATCCAAAACTCTCTCTCTCTGTCTCTCTCTTTTGAGAAATATAACCATAAAACAATCGTTCATTGAACGTCGTATATATATATATATCAGAAGAGTGTAGAGAGCATAAGAGAGAGTACAGTGGATACGTAAATAATATATATAAGAAGAAAAAGAAAAAGAAGAATTACGAGTAAATAAATAAATAATAATGCTTAAACGAAACATGATGAAATCTTCGAATAATAATAAGGAAAGTATTAAAAGAGTCCTGGTCGATTTGACTGAATATAGAACGACGAAATGTTGTGGTATACAATATTACAATCCATTCGTACAATTTTATTATTACATGAGGAAAATGATCATCATTTACGGATGGCCATTGATTTTTATGATCATATCAGTGATGTTTGGCGTGAAAGGGGCTATGATCGGTCTAGTCGGTTCGAGCGGATTACCGTACGCTCAGAAATATTTAAAACTTTCCGCGATTGAGATGCAAAAGTATGGCATAGTCGCCGCATTTCCATGGACAGTGAAACCTTTAATAGGCATGGTTTCCGATGGGTTTCCTATTTTTGGGTATAATAAAAGATGGTACATTGCGTTATCTTCGTTAATGGGTTCGAGCGCAATCTATTTCGTAGCCAGCTATACGTTTAACCGATCGAACGGTTTGTATTACATTTTAGGCTTAACCGTAATCAACGCACAAGTCGCAATAGCTGATTTGCTTACAGAGGGTAAATACGCAGAAGCCATGCGATATAATCCAAACCACTCCGCATCGATGGTTTCCTATGTGTGGGGGAATATAACAATCGGCGGGATTCTCGCGACAGTCCTATCTTACTACGCTCTAAAGGAGGAAAACTATCATTTACTGTTTTGGATGGCGTTACCTTTTGCCGCGCAGTGTTTTCTCACATCGGCGAGCGGGTTATTACCTGAATTAAAAGTAAAACGTGACAAAAAAGGCAACATAGTCATCGACGATGGCATTTCAAACGACGACGACGACAAAGACGAAACAACAACAACAACAACATCACAAAATATAAGCAAAAACGCGCGCGTCGTCACTTTCGAAGACGAGGAAACAAAGAAAGCAAAAAGAGAAAAAAGATCAATGAACACGATGGCAATTTTTATGGGTATAATTTGTATCATCATTGCGGGTATTCAAATTGCCGGTCTCGCGGAGAAGACAATTTTGTACATCACCATATTTTCGTGCGCTATTTTGTCGATGTTAATATTTAAGTATTTGCCAAGACAGTTGGCAAGGGCTACTTTTTACTTGTTCATTACGTCCGTGTTATCGGTTTCTTTTGGTGGTGCGATGACTTATTGGTTTACAGTGGATGATACTTGCAATCCAGGAGGTCCACATTTCGATTACGTATATTTTGAAATCTACACGTCAATCGTTGGACAATGTTCTGGAATTTTAGGTATTTGGCTCTTTAATGTCTTCTTTTCCAAGGGAAGCTTGCGAAAAGCATTTTGGGTTTCGAGCGTGATTTCATCGCTTGGATCGATTTTCGATTATGCTATAGTAAAACGATGGAATGTGGATTATTTAAACGTTCCCGACAAAGCTTTTTATATGTTTGGCGACGCAGTTTTTGAATCCATCGTTGGCATGATGGCGTACATGCCTTCAGTTGTTCTAATTGCAAAAATGTGTCCAAAAAATTTAGAAACTACAATGTTTGCCATTTTAGCCAGTTTTGCAAATTTAGGAGGTTCTTTAAGCGGTTCTTTTGGAGCTTTTGCGATGGAGTACGCGGGCATTAAAACAGATTTGACTACGGGGAGTTGCAACTGGGATAATTTGCCGAACTTGATCTTGATCTGCGGCATCTTAATGCCACTTCTCGCAATTCCTTTGACGTTTATTTTCGTGCCAGACATTTTGATGACCGATTCTGTTACAGATTACGATTCGTCATCGTCATCAACAGAGAAAAAAAACGCCACGAACGATGAAACGAAATCGTTATTGCCCTAATTAGCTGCTTGAAAATAGTTCATTTCTAGAAAATTTGTAAGTTTATCGAATGCTTCACGTAATAGTACACAAAATTGCAAACTGCAATCAAACTTCACAGACTAAACATCCCATTAATCCCCCAGGTTGGAGTTCATAATGCGTAGCTTCTTTGAAACCAGCGGTGAGAGCTAAATCGACTAATTCAGGTCCCGTTGGAAATCTTTCAATGCTAGGTCTTAAATATTTATACTCTGCTTCGACGTCGTTTAGTTTTGCGAATGGAACTACGACGTTGTCGAGGATAAATCCAGAAACTTGATTCGTGGTCTCGTCTCTCGAGTTGTTGAAATCTAAGATTGCTACTTTCTTACCGCTTTTTGCGACGCGCTTGAGTTCGGATAACGCTTTTGGAATGTCCCTCACATTTCTTAAACCGTATCCCATCGTGATTGCATCGAAGGTATCGTCCTCAAACGGTAATTCTAACGCATCTCCTTGTACCCACGTAATTTTTGCAGCAGAACTATCATTATTCGTATTATTTGTATTATTTGTATTATTAGGGTTAAAATTCGTCATTAATAATAAATCATCCATCTTTTCCTTCGCTCGTCTTAATTGATTTTCGGCAAAATCTAATCCATAAACCATCCCTGTTTCACCAACTTTGTCCGATAGTCGTTTCGTGATATCGCCAGAACCGCAGCAGACGTCTAAAACGACGTCGCCTGTTTTCGCCCCGGACCATTTGACTGTAGCCAGTTTCCAGGCTCGGTGTAAGCCGAGAGATAATATGTCATTTAATTGATCGTATACTGGTGCAATATCGTTGAACAGTTCTTGTCGTTCTTCCGCCGCTTTGACGGTCTGTTCGAATGGATTTCCTTTCATCGCTTGTTTTTCCTTCGTCGTTTTCGTCGTCGTCGCTTTTTGATTATTATTTACATTACTATCACTGCGCTCCTCGTTCGTCACAGTCGTTGCTTCGATGATGATTTTCTTCCGTCGTCGATGAGCCTTCGTCGATACTACTACTACTACTGATTTCGTGTTCACGTTTTGTCTTTCATGATGCACGCACGATTTGGATTGATTAAAAG
>Ga0209710_1001534_pt1 | contig 17444 bp, 15 predicted proteins | sample ArcticOcean_MG_C_5_FD_187436 | JGI IMG/M metagenome (GOLD analysis project Ga0209710, IMG submission 187436) | Marine microbial communities from western Arctic Ocean - ArcticOcean_MG_CB4_138 (SPAdes) (version 2) | ecosystem: Environmental > Aquatic > Marine > Oceanic | place: Arctic Ocean...
TACAGTAATATGAAAAAGCAGTTTGATTTTAATCCACGTTCTTTTTAGATAGGCTAAGGCAGGCAATGGGGAGAATACTACTAGTACTATTTTTGTCGACGTGGCTTACGTTAGGCTTGGCAGGACTACCGGTTGCCGTGGGTGGTCAGGCGTTGCCTAGTCTAGCCCCCATGCTGGATAAGGCAACGCCAGCAGTCGTTAATATAGCGACCCGTGGTAAAACTAAACAACGACGCCAATCACCTCTTTATAATGACCCATTCTTTCAACGGTTTTTTAATTTGCCAGATGTTGAGCGAACACGAGAGACACAAAGCTTGGGCTCTGGCGTAATCGTTGATGCTCAGAACGGCTATATTCTGACCAATAATCATGTCATTAAAAATGCCTATGAAATTACCGTTACGCTGACAGATGGGCGAGAAATGCAAGCTGATATTATTGGCAGCGATGCGGACACCGATGTTGCAGTAATTCAAGTGAAAGCCGACAACTTGACCGAATTGCCGATAGCCGATTCAGGACAGCTTAGGGTCGGTGATTTTGTGGTGGCGATTGGTAATCCTTTCGGCCTAGGCCAGACAGTGACTTCGGGGATTGTTTCTGCATTAGGCCGATCTGGATTAGGGCTTAAATCTATCGAAGACTTTATTCAAACCGATGCCTCCATCAATGTAGGCAATTCTGGTGGTGCTTTGGTGAACTTACGAGGTGAGCTAATTGGCATCAATACGGCTATCTTAAATGGCGGTGGTGCATCGTCAGGTAGTATCGGCATTGGCTTTGCTATTCCAATAAATATGGCACATGAAATTATGTTGCAACTAGTCGAATTTGGACAGGTGCAACGCGGTAGACTGGGTGCCGAAGGTCAAGACTTAACCCCCGAACTTGCACAAGCGTTTGGTGTGTCTTTAACGAGTGGTTTTATCGTCACGCAGATAGAAAGTGGCTCCCCAGCCGACAGTGCAGGTATAGAAATAGGTGATATTATTACATCAGCCAACAATAAGAGCATCCGTTCTTCTCAGGATATAATTAATTTGGTTGGCCTATTGCGTATGGGACAATCAATGGACGTGACTTTATATCGGCAGGGCGAAAAAAAGCAGTTTGAGGTCATCATTCAGCCAATTGAGGTAGCCATGCTGGAAGGCAAGCATCTACTTCAGAAGCTGGCTGGCGCTAAAATTGGTCAGGTGAGTGAATCGAGTTTGAAATATGGGCTGGTGACTTATCTCCAAGTGATTGAAATAAAAGCTGACTCACCGGCATGGCGAGCAGGCATTAGAGAAAGTGATATCTTGTACTCAATTAATCAACAGTTAATACCAACCTTCGAGCAGGCGCTGGAAACTATTAAAAATCACCAGGGTGATATGATACTGAATATTCAGCGAGGCAATCGAGCCCTGTATCTGGTCATCAAGTAGGAAAAAAAATGAGTGGACTAACGCATTTCAACGAGTCGGGCGAAGCCCATATGGTTGATATTGGAGAGAAGAGCAGCACTGCAAGACGTGCCGTAGTCAATGGCCATATCAGCATGAACCCAGCCACGCTGACACTCATTATGCAAGGCAATCATAAGAAGGGTGATGTCCTGGGTATTTCGCGCATTGCTGGAATCATGGCAACCAAGCGCACAGCTGACTTGATTCCACTGTGTCATCCGCTAGCACTCACCCATGTATCAGTAGACTTCGAAATTGACGAGCCTAATAATCGAATTGAATGCACTGTTGCTACTGAAACGAAAGGTCAGACAGGTGTCGAGATGGAAGCATTGACGGGTGCTCAGGTGGCACTGTTGACAATTTATGACATGTGTAAGGCGGTTGATCGTGGCATGGTGATTGGCAATATTCGGTTGCTTGAAAAATCGGGTGGCAAGTCAGGTCACTGGAAAAAAGACTGATTCACAAAGCGCTATGACACATTCTTATCCTAATTTTTAAAGCTATAGTCGCTTTTTAATCGATTTCTACACTTGTAGGTGTCTGCCAAATTGGACTTCCAGATGTCGATCAGTCATAGGGTGGTAGATACAGTTTAGGATCAATAGCCTGCCCTCGCTGACGTAGTTCAAAATGAAGATGATAACCCGTAGAATTGCCCGTTTGGCCTACGGTTGCAATCACGCCTCCTTTAATAATGTCCTGTCCAGCCGTAACTAGATTACGGTGGTTATGAGCATAAGATGATTCAATACCATCCGCATGAGCTATAATAATTATCTTACCATAACCTGTTTTTTGCCCTGAAAAAATCACCTTGCCACTTGACGACGCTTTAATTGGCGTATCTCTTGGGGCTCGTAAATCAATACCAGTGTGTAAACGACCAGACCGGTATCCAAAAGACGATGAAACCTCGACTTTGGACAGTGGCCAGATATATGAATCTATTGGGATTGGGCTATCAATTAGGTTCTTTACTTGTCGGTCAGGCACAATAAGGCGAGAGCCGAGTATTAACTTATTGGGGTCGATAGAGGGGTTCATGCGGATTAAAAGTGTTGGCGAAATTTCAAGTAAAAGCGTTATCGAATCAAGACTATCACCGGGTTGTATCGTGTAGTATGGGTTTATAGATGGTTTAACCACCGGAGTATAATTGGCGCAGGCACTTAATATTACCGCTATCAGTAATCCAGTTAGAGTATTCTGCATTATAAATATTGTGTCTCCATGCATTGTTTCGCGATTGCATTTTGGTGGCAAGGTGGCAATCTAGTTTTGATTCTAAACTTAGAATACCGAATCACTGCAGTTTTATACCACTTAATAAACGAATAATTTAAGTCAATCGCCCGATTAAAAGGTATTTAATGTTGAGCTAATGAATTTTGAACCACATGGATAAAGTGATCAACAGCTGAAATTATTCCACCATCAGAGCGTATGAAGTGAAATCTGAAATTGATCCTTATCTAGAGCAACAATACAACAATCGTTTAGCTGTGCCTGACTTTGCTGATTATATAGCCGATTGGTTTCTGCGAAGTGCAAACTATCGTGGTAAATCCAAAAGTTACTTAGACCAGAGTTATGGTGAATCTGAGCGAGAAATACTCGATATTTTTCCTACCCAATCAGCATCAGCTCCCATTCATATTTTTTTGCACGGTGGCTATTGGCAGGCACTGAGTAAAGATTGGTTTAGTTTTATTGCCGAACACATTAATCAAAAAGGTGAATGTGCCATCATTGTAAGCTACGGGTTATGTCCCTTCGTGACAGTCTCTGAAATAATATTTCAAATTCAAAAAGCGACTCGTTGGATTCTATCGAACGCTTCAGCGTTTGGCGGTGACACCAGCCAAGTACAAATAACAGGCCATTCAGCGGGTGCTCATTTGCTCGCAAAGTTAGTCACAACCGACTGGACTCAAGATGGCTTTCTTCAGCCACCCTTCCAACGTTTAAATGGATTAAGTGGACTTTATGATCTACAACCTTTGGTAGCAACGTCGATTAATCAGGCATTGCAGCTAACTTCCCAAACGTCACAACAGGTGAGTCCTTTGTTGGATAACCTTCATCATCGATCGAATTTAATCGAGTTGAACCTCTTAGTGGGTGATGACGAAAGTGATGAATACAAAAAGCAGTCTGCTCAATTAATAACTGCATGGGGAAGTGAATTTAAGGGGAAAAATGAAACCATTAAAGGCGCCCATCATTTTTCTATTTTGGATCAGTTTTATACTGATATTTACCAACCATTACCCGTGTTAAGAGCCAAGAGATAATAAGGACAGTAAAAAAACAGTAATTATTTTTATACTGCCGCTCTTATAATATGTTGCTGAAATGTGTCGGGTTTCATGCGTTGATTACAGCTACGTGTTAAACTAGCTCTGCGTGATTAAATTAAACTTGATCGCCGCTTTTAATAAACTAAAAATTGGAATATTCATGAAAGTCGCTTATATTTTTTCAACTCAGGGTCACTCAGTTTCATTCAAACTTGCAAAAATGATTCTGCCCCAGCTTGAAGAAGGCACGCACGGCGTAGAAGTTGTCGGTATGTTTTTCTTTGAAGACAACAATTACGTTCTGCAACAGGGTAATCCTATCGGAGAAAGACTCGCTGCCTTGGCTAATTCAAAAGGTATGTTGCTGATGGGTTGTGACCAGTGCTGTGAAGAGCGTGAAATCGAAGATGGTTTAGTAGAGGGCGCGGTTATCGGTTGCTTTCCAAAACTATATTCTGCTTTATCAGGCAACATGCCCGACCAAATTATTACGCTATAACGGTCAGCGTCATTATGACGGTTGTGACACAAAATAATGGGGTCGAAATATTACGACCTCATTCTTAAAAAATCAGTATTCCCAACTATTAATTTTGGTTGATCATTTATATCGTGATTCTGCCATTTCAGGGTGAAGTTTCAACTGATATTCAACCTTGCTCTAACAGATTCCGCAAATCAATTAATGCTGAATTAGCGCGTGAAATATAAGATGCCATTACCAGTGAATGGTTGGCGAATAAACCAAAGCCACTGCCATTCATAATCATTGGGCTCCATAGCTCGTCCTGCGTGCCCTCGAGTTCACGAATGATTTGACGAAGGCTAATGAGTGCATTTTTCTTTTGAAGTACGGGTTCAAAATCTTGTTCGATTGCTTTTAGAAAATGTATCAATGCCCAGGCGGCACCACGAGTTTCATAGAATACGTCATCAATTTCTGACCAAGCTGTTTTCACTGAAAATTGCTTACTGGTTTCAGTGGATTGCTGGGCTTCTGCGTCACCCGCTAAATCGGTATTAAAACGGGTTTGGCCAACGCTGGCACTGAGTCGCTGCGAAAGGCTACCCAGACGTTTAGAAACTTGGCTAAGCCAATCTTTTAAGTTATCTGCTCGCGCATAGAACTGTGCTTCAGGGTTAGCTGGATTTTGCAGGCGGTTTAGGTAGCGATATAATGCATCAACGCCTTCCTGATATTCGCCTTCTGTCGCTGGGAGTATCCAGGAACTGTTATCGAAATTAAATTGCGGCTCTGCAACAATTAAATCCGTATCTTCAGTCGACTGTGATTGTGATCGACTGAAATCATTGCGCATGGCTCTGGCAATATCACGGATCTGAACCAATACGCCAAACTCCCAGTTTGGAATGTTATCTAGAAAAGTAGACGGTGGCAGAACGTCATTACTGAGATAGCCACCCCGTTTGTTTAGAAGAGTTTCCATAGCAACAATAACGCTACTAGTGGTATAGCTGCCGGTTACGATGGACGCCTTAGATTCTGGTGCTCGTTCGGATGCTGCTACCACTACATCAAAAGAATCAGGTTCGCCACTCCAGTAATATCCAAGCACAACAAAAAGAAATAAAAAAACAACGATCGGAAACACTAGCCAGCCCTTTGAGCGCTCGCTGTGACTCGCGTTATTTCTCCAATCTAAAAAGGCGTCTTTCCATGCTTCTAATTTGTCTTTCATTGTTTTGATTCAATACCTGATTCATGATCCATTCATCTCATTATAAACGGCGTGCCTCAAGAGGACACCCCTTAAAAGAAAATTTTCAATAATATCAATGGCTGAGCCAGACTCGAATATCCAGCGACTTCCTGTACAATTCCTTTCTTAGTTGTTTGTTATACATCACTTAAAATTATCTTATTAAAGTATTCATCAGGGTAACTGGCCTAAAAAGGAAAAACTATGTCAGGACTTATTAAAAAAATAATCAAGCTTTGTCTTACTGTCATTGGTGTTGCGGTGATATTCGTTGTCGCCATCGCCGGTATTTTTATAGCAACTTTTGATGCAAATCATTATAAGCAGGACTTGAGTGACATAGTGCGTGATAGCACAGGGCGAGACTTACAGTTTTATGGTGATGTTGAGTTAACATTTTACCCAGCGCTGGGTATGGAGCTTGGGGCATTAAGTTTGTCTAATGCAGTTGGCTTTGGCAGTACGCCAATGATCAAGGTCGATAAGGTGAGCATTAGTGTCGATGTTGCTTCAGTCATTGCGTTCAGCCCTGAGATTGACGAACTGATACTCGATGGCCTTAAAATCAACCTTCAGAATAATAATAAAGGGGTTACAAATTGGGATGATTTTAAAGAACCTCAGGACGCCCAATCACCTAACGCCCCATTACTCAGAACAGAACCAAAATCATCGGCAAGCAGTTCAAGCAATCAGAGCAAAGTAAAGAGCGAGCCAATGAATATAAGTGGCGCTTTTGGTGGACTGAATATCACTAACGCCGAATTGTCATGGGTAGACGCACAGGCAGGTTCAGAATACCTCGTTCAAAATTTAACAATTAAAACAGGCCGCATTACACCAGAGGCACCTTTTGACTTAAAAATGCAGGTTGTGGTGAAAAGTAAAGGTGAAATAAACGCCGATATTGATCTCGCCACTCAGATTCAATATTGGTTTGATAACGGGCAGTTAAACTTAACTGATTTAGTTTTGAATGTCTCGGCGGCGGGTGAACCTCTGCCTTTGGGTAAAATTCAAGTTGGTATTGCATCAGAATTAATCGAATTAAATCCACAGAAACGTTCTGTCTCGTTAAAAGGCTTGGTATTGAAGATCGACGACAACACCATAAAGGGTAATGTGACTGTTAGTGACACTGCACAACCGGTGATCAACTTTAAACTTGCATCAAATAAGTTAGATATTGACGCCCTTATAGGTATGACGCCTGTGCATCCATCATCAGTAACCCCAAAAAAGTCAACAACAGCAACTGAGTCAATAACAGGGATAGAATCTAATTCGGTAAACGTAATCCCAGACGCAGTCAAAGAACCAGTCAAAATTATTTTACCAATGGATTTACTTCGTATTATTCAAGCTGATGGTGAGCTAGTGGTGAAGCAATTTACAATGCAAAATTTACTTTTGAATGATATTAACCTCGGCATTTCAACCAATGCTGGCATTGTAAATCTTGATCCTATTAGGATGAATTTATACGATGGTAGCGTCTCTGGTCAGGTGCGTCTTGACGTCAATGGCGCATTACCCAGGTACCGTGTGAATAAAAAAATTCAAGGTGTTCAAATTGGAGCGTTATTAACTGATCTTAATGGTGAAGACCGTATTAATGGTGTGCTCAATGCTAACGTATCGTTGAGTACGCAGGGTGAATGGTTGAGTGTGATGAAAAAGAATAGCAATGGAGACATAGCGCTTGCGTTAAGAGATGGCGCGTTAAAAGGTTTTAATATTAGACATTCAATTGATAAGGCAAAAGCTAAATTAAAAGGCGGTTCAGAACCGCCTATGCAGGAGAGTCAAACAGACTTTTCTTCTCTCGAATTAAGTGGATTGATTAAAAAAGGTGTTTTCATTAGCAACGACCTTAAATTGCAAGCCCCAATAATACGGGTGAGTGGTGAGGGACAAGTTGATTTGAATAACGAAACTGTGAACTATCTAGTGAACGCCAAACTCGTTGGAACTATTAAGGGGCAAGACGGTGGAGCAGCTGATGACTTATCTGGCTTGTTAATTCCAGTTAGAATTGATGGCCCGTTGGCTGAACCCAAAATAGATGTGCAATTAGATGAGATGTTAAAAAAGAAAGCGGCAGCATTAAAAGCAAAGCTAAAAGCCCAGTTAAATGAAAAGAAGGCGGCACTAAAGAAAAGGGCCGATGAAGAAAAAGCTAAATTAAAAGCTAAGCTAGACCAGCAAAAAGCCACAATTTTATTGCAGAAAGCGACGCTACAAAAAAAGATTGATAAAGAAAAAGCCAAGTTAAAAAAAATCAAAAGACGCGAAATTGAAAACAAGAAAAAATTACTAGAAGCAAAGATTAAGGCAAAAAGTGAAGAAACAAAAAAGAAATTATTGAACAGTTTGTTTAACTAAATGAACTGTTTTTCGAATAAACAAAAAGCAGATTTTTCTAGCTCGGTTCTTAAGTGGTTCGATCTTCATGGTCGAACACAATTGCCTTGGCAATCCAATAAGACCGCTTATCGAGTTTGGTTATCTGAAATCATGTTGCAACAGACACAGGTAGCGACAGTCATTCCATACTACCAAAGGTTTTTGAAAAGTTTTCCAACGATTCAAACGTTGGCTGATGCTAGCATTGACCACGTTTTGCAGCATTGGCAAGGTTTGGGTTACTACGCCAGAGCAAGAAATTTACACTGCGCCGCGCAAATTATGCGCGATAAGTACCAGTCCGAATTCCCTTTAGAAATGTCTGAAGTGCTGGCGCTACCGGGTATTGGGCGCTCTACTGCAGGCGCCATTCTTACCTTTGCTTGCAACCAAAGTTGGCCGATACTGGATGGTAATGTTAAACGAGTTTTGGCTCGTTGTTATCAAGTGGAAGGTTGGTACGGAACAGCCAAAACCATGGCTGAGCTCTGGCAAATAACTGAGCAATTAACGCCTAAGACAAAAGCGGATGATTACAACCAAGCCATGATGGACCTTGGTGCACTGGTGTGTACAAAGTCAAAACCTGATTGTGAAAACTGTCCACTGACTCAAAGCTGCGATAGCTTTAGTAATGACACGCAGTATCTTTACCCCGGGAAAAAGCCTAATAAAAAAGTAAAACCCAAAAAACAAACTTTGATGTTATTGCATTACTATGAAAACCAGCTGCTGTTATATCGTCGGCCACCCGTTGGGATTTGGGGGGGCTTGTGGTCCTTGCCAGAAGTTGAGTCAGACCAAGATTTAAGTGAATGGCAAAACCAAAATTTAGGGTATACCACGGCACCAGAAGAAATAAAGTCAGATTTACTACGTCATCAATTCACCCACTTTAGTCTGGATATATCAGTTGCAATTATTGCGCTAGATCATTTGCCAGCAAGGGTGTCCGATACGACTGATTTTAAGTTTATCGACCAACGGGCAATCCCTAACTATGGTTTACCGACGCCTGTAAGTAAACTATTGGCGCTAAAATTATGTGTCCGCTAATTGATAACCAATAGGTCAATCACTAGAATCTTAATTACATCGGTAACTTAAAAGTTGCCTAGGCCTATTGAATCGCTTGTTTTGATCTGGCGAACAGTCCTGGTTATTGCCCCTACAGTATCTTCTCTGTAACAACTCAGGCGAGTTATGGGTGATTACTTACCCAGAGTCTTTGAGTTAAAGATGTTTGCATCAACCTCGAAATTTTAACTAAAATACCTTGGTCACCACAACAGTCAGCGTTGAACTTTAACCGAGCCGAGACAGAGGCTTCTTCGTTGCACAATCACAGCCAATATAGATATTTTTTAAACCTCAATATAATGGGCCCAAGGTAATGGTGTGAGAGCAATATTCAATCACAGCGAGTGAGAGGTCTCAGGCCTAATCTTAAAACGTTTTATTGAAAATAGGCATAAAAATGTGGCTTGTCAAAACCAAATTTCAACTGGCGAATTCTTTAGCCATCTCCAAGGACGCTTCTAACACGGCTATTTCAGTGCTGGACGCTGCTACATGATGGTAATACAAACGGATGTCGAATTCGATATCCCAATGCTCATCACCCGCACGACAAAGCAGCCCATGTTCCAGCTCATAAGTAATCGAAGACTGGGGCAACCAAGCAAGGCCTAACGACTCCCTTACCATCGACTTGAGCATATGAGAATAGGCATTTTCATAACGACGAGATAAAAAACATTGATGGGCCTTATTTCTAATGAATTGATCGACCACCTTACCAAACAGAGACTCATGGGCATAGGCAACAAATGGTATGGGTTCTTCTGCGTTGCCGGGAAGACTGAATAACGGTTTTTTGTCCAAGTTAGGCACGGTAACTGGAATGAGTAACTCCTTTCCAATAGTCGTGAAAGTAAATTTATTTTTATCTATTGGTAAGCTGTAGGATTCGTTAGCGTAACAAAAAAGATAGTTAACATGCCCCTGATTAAGTAAGTCGATACAATCGGTAAGCTTTTCAGAAATAAGCCGGATATAAGTCTTACCTAAGCGAGGTTCAAGGCGTTTTGCCCAGTGTAAAAAAAACGTTTGAGCGATTGAGTTTTGAGCCGCCACTGATATTTCTATTTGGTCATTAGCTGCAGATGCCTGCGCTGATTCGCGAGCATTATAAAGGCGACGTAAAATAAGTTTAGCCTCGGGGACAAATATGCGTCCCTGTGGCGTTAAGTTAAAGCTATTGCTGTCACGTTTGACTAGTTCGGTACCCAGCCACTTCTCTAACGTCTTAATACGCCGACTCAAAGCGGATTGTGTAATACAGCGCTCACGGGAAGCTGCTGTAAAGTTTTGCAGTGTTGCTAAGCAGACGAAATCTTCAAGTAGTTTGATATCCACAACGCGACTCTAAATTTTAATAAGGTAATGATACACAAAGACAGAAGGGTATTCTCCTGACAACTGCTGTGGTTTTTTGCCGTTTTGGAATAGAGTTAGTCTAATTTTGCATTGGCGGAAAAAATTAAAACAAGTGATATTCGCTAAGTAGTACATTTAGCTTTTAGTTTAAGCTGACAATGAAAAAAGTATTAAAAAGAACTAGAACTCTATTAATAACCATGATTGAGGAATTAACTATGAAAAAAACATTATTGAGACTGGCTTTTGGTGTTGCTTTGGGGCTGTCGTCTACAGTCGCTTTGAGCGCAGAGAAGGTGAATATTGGTGCACCCTCCTGGACGGGCGCACAAGCCATTGCCGCATTGTTACAAGCGGTTGTGGTTGAGCGTATCGGTGGTGAAGCAAATTTAGTGCCTGGCAACAATGCGACAATCTTCCAAGGCATGCACCAGGGCAAAGGTGATATCGATGTGCATCCAGATGTCTGGTTGCCAAACCAGCAAAGCTTTACAAAAAAATACGTTGATGGCGCGGGAACAGTTCAACTCGGTACCCACTCGTATGAAGGCAATCAGGGGTTTTGTGTGCCAGAAGCTTTTGGTAAAGAGAATAGCATTACCGACATTGCTGATTTAGGTCGCCCAGACGTTGCTGCAAAAATGGATAGTGACGGTAATGGTAAAGGCGAAATGTGGATAGGTGCGCCAGGTTGGGCCTCTGCCAATGTGAACGAAGTCAAAGTTCGTGACTACGGCTTATTGCCTTTCATCGAACCTATTCGTGCTGAAGAAAGCGTCAAAACAGCGCGTATTAAAGATGCTATCGCTAAAAATGAAGGCTATGCATTCTATTGCTACAAGCCCCATGCGGTTTGGTATATGTTCGACGTAGCGATGCTGACTGAGCCTAAGTTTGATGCTTCGAAGTACAAAATGATTCAGCCTTCTGATTCACCTGATTGGTATGCTGACTCAAAAGTAGCCACTAAGGATGCGTTAAAAAATGTTCAGATTGCTTGGTCCAAGTCATTAAAAGCTCGTTCACCAGCAATTGCTGAATTCTTCGAACGGTTCTCATTGACCGCTGATGACGTTAGTTCTTTTGCTTATGAAGTTTCGGGCAAAGGTCGAAAAGCCTCTGAAGTTGCGAGTGAATGGATTAGTAAAAACCCTGATCGTGTCGATGCTTGGTTAGGTCTGTAACAAAGACTGTTAGTTTCTGTGCCGGATCGACACGCGTCGATTCGGTTCAGTAATTTTTTAAAAACATTAGGAATAGTCTAACGTGTCTCACACAATAAACGAGTCATCAAACGAAACCGTTTTGAAAATTTCAAATGTCTGGAAGATATTTGGAGACAAGGCTGACGAGGCATTGCAAGCCATTAAGAAAGAAGGTCTCACCAAGTCTCAAGTGCTTGAGAAGTACAATGCCGTAGTAGGGGTTGCAGACGTTAGTTTTGAAGTAAAGAAAGGCGAGATTTTTTGTGTCATGGGTTTGTCTGGCAGCGGAAAATCGACACTGGTACGACACTTCAACCGACTACTAGAGCCAACTGCGGGTGAAATTTTAATCGATGGTACCGATGTAATGGCGCTAGAAACGAAGGCGTTACAAGAATTTCGCAATCGAAAAATAGGCATGGTGTTTCAAAACTTTGCGTTATTGCCGCACCGTTCGGTGCTCGACAATGTTGCAATGCCGCTTGAAATCCGCAAGGTCAACAAAAATCAAAGAATGCGCCTTGCCGCAGATATGCTAAAAACAGTTGAGTTAGACGCCTGGGGTAACAAGTTTGCTCACGAATTATCAGGGGGCATGCAACAGCGAGTTGGGCTTGCCAGAGCCTTAGCCGCCGACCCAGAAGTTTTACTCATGGATGAGCCCTTTAGTGCCCTTGATCCACTCATCCGTCGACAGTTGCAAGACGAATTTATCAAACTGTCTGCAGTAATGAAAAAAACCACTATTTTTATCACCCATGACCTCGACGAAGCGGTCAGGATTGGTGATCGAATTGCCATCATGCGTGATGGTCGTGTGGTCCAAATTGGCACCGCTGAAGATATCGTAATGAATCCTGCAGACGATTACGTTGCTGATTTTGTCGCCGGTATTTCTAGGTTAAAAATCGTACGAGCTCGAACTATCATGCAACCAATACAAGCGTTTCTATCAGTTGCAGGACCGCCCCCCAGCGATGCGCCCAGAGTAGATGAGAGTGCGTCGTTAAGTGAGCTCATCAAACTGTCTATTGATGATGAGGCGCCTATAGTAGTTCTAGACAACGGTATAGAGGTCGGTGTCATCACGCGACCCGATATTTTGCAAACGGTTGTAGAGGGAGCAGAAACCTCATGAGTGACATGAAACTATCAGCATTAAATCCAACGGTTACAGAGCCAAATATTGAATCTAAGTCAGAACCATTCGCAGCCGAACGAGACGATCAGATTAAAAGATTTGTGAGGACCAATCCTGACTATTACCGTAAACAGTTTGCCAAAATTGGCAATGCGGCAGATTTCACCTTTACCTTCAATCTTTGGGCTGGTTTATTGGGTTCTATCTGGTTTGCAGCTCGAAGCCTGTGGCATTGGGGTCTGCCTTTTTTGATCTTAGAGACCTTTGCCATTGTCCAAATAGTTCGGGGTTTTTTTGGTGATTTATCGACCGAAGCTTGGCAGCGTATTGCTCAAATAGAGGGCACGTTAGACTTGCGTCGACAACAACTTGAGTCGGCAATCGAAAACAACACCGATAAAATCGATGTTTATCAACGAACTGTCGAATCCCTAGAAAATGCCATTGGTGGCATTCGCCTTGAGGCTGAGCAGCTTGAAGGCACGGGCATCTGGATTGCTGGTGGTGGTATTGCCGCCTTACTCGTCATTAAAGTGGTTCAAGCGGTCATTGCTAATACGTTACTTGAAAAACGATTTTCTGATTGGCTGTCAGATTCAAAAATCGTCTCGGGAATGGCTCTCAAGCACATCCTGCTCGGTGCCTTTTTTGTAGTGATAATTGTAGTCGCGACAGTCACCCACTATAGTTTTCCAGGCGTCTTTCCGTGGCTGATCGATTTTCCAACAAAGCCCGAAATAAGGCTCAGTAGCATAGCCTGGGTAGAAAAATTCTTTGTTTTGGCAGTCGCCAATGGCGATGCTTTTTTTGATGCCATCAGTTATGGCATTCGTCTCATGCTGGATGGTCTAGAAGTAATCTTTGTAGAAACTCCTTGGATGGTCATAGCGAGCTTTATTATCCTATTGACCTGGTTATCGGCTGGCTTGACTGCTGCCATCTACTCTGGTGCATTCTTGTCCTACATGGGACTGCTTGGCTTTTGGGAAAAAGCCATGACCACCTTAGCTTTACTGGGCACCGCAGCGTGTTTGTCGATCATCATCGGTATACCTCTAGGCATGTATTGTGCTCGACGCGTTCGGTTTTATGCTTTTATTCGTCCGATTATGGATTTCATGCAAACCATGCCTGCCTTCGTATTTATGATTCCAGTCATTGCATTCTTTGGCACAGGCAAGCCAGCCGCTGTGGTCACCACAATGATATTTGGTGGCACTCCCGTCGTCCGTTTAACGGTGTTGGGTCTGCGCGGTGTACCTGAGCATGTCCGTGAGGCCGCTATCGCGTTTGGTGGCAGCAAATGGTACTTGCTGACACGAGTCGACCTACCGTTGGCTAGCCCATCGATTCGGGCCGGCATCAATCAAACTATCATGCTCAGCTTGGCCATGGTCGTAGTTGCATCGTTAATCGGTGCTAAAGGTTTGGGTGAAGATGTACTCGAAGCCTTGCAATATGCCAACGTTGGCCAAGGCATATTGGCAGGGTTTGCTATTTTATTCTGCGCAATGATCCTAGATCGTATTGTGCAAGGTAACAGCAAATAAAATGGAAGCACAAACGCTGACTCTGATCAATTTTCGCTTGAGGATTTCGTCATGATTCCGTCCCAGAAACTGAAATGAAAACACTCGTCTTTGTGCACGGTTATTTAGGCGGCAGTCCGCAGTGGTCAGAGCAAGTCAAGGCGCTCTCAGACGACTTTAATGTCATCACCCCAGATTTACCAGGGTTTGGCTTAAACGATCAAATGGAAGCACCTGAAACCATTAACGGGATGGCACAATACGTCCTCGACGAACTAGGCAAAGCCGATGTGGATCGGTTCCATCTGGTGGGCCATTCCATGGGAGGCATGATTGTTCAAGAAATGATCGCTATAGCGCCAGAAAGAGTCGACAAATTAGTACTCTACGGTACGGGCTCCATTGGCAAGCTCCCTGGACGTTTTGAAACCATCGAGGAATCACGCCGTCGCTTAAAGCAAGATGGCGTCCAGGCGACAGGGCGTCGAATAGCCGCCACTTGGTTTCTTAACGGAGAAAGTTCAGCCGGCTATGAAGACTGTGCAGCAATAGCCCTAATGGCGCAACAACAGGCCGCACTAAGCTGTTTGTCAGCCATGGAAAACTGGTCCGGCGTACTGTCACTCGCCAGAATAAAGTCCCCGACCCTCGTGTTGTGGGGCGACGGAGACCGAGCCTATCAGTGGCAACAAACAGAAATGTTATGGAGGGACATTAAAACATCCAACTTAGCCGTTATACCTGGATGTTCGCACGCAGTACACCTAGAAAAACCTGCTTTGTTTAACACCCTGTTGTATGATTTTTTGGCGCCAACTAATCCATGACCAGAGAATATTCTAAGCAAGTTAGAAAAAATCGCTTTTAGACTTGACTGGAAGCCCGCTCATCTATCTAATACGCCTTCCAATCTATATGCCCAGGTAGCTCAGTCGGTAGAGCAGAGGACTGAAAATCCTCGTGTCGGTGGTTCGATTCCGCCCCTGGGCACCATTTACATCCGTAACCCTTTGTATTCCTTGTGATTTCTCACGATCACACAGGTAGGGTAGACAATGCGGTATACACAAAAGCATCCTCAACACACGTACGTCAAACGTAGTGTTTATTACTATTCCAGATCAATTCCGACTGATTTACGTAGTCACTACAATAGAATTAGAGTGATCCAGAGTCTTAAAACTAAGTCTCCACAGCGAGCAGCAATGGCGGCTAAAATGCTGTCTGGTAAGCTGGATGAGTATTGGTTGGGTCTTCGGTTACAACAAATGGAGGTTCCTGCAGCTCACCTATTGATAGGTGATGACTCTCTAGTCACCAAGTCAACGTTGCCAACCATTGATGATGCCTTGGAAGTCTATCTCCGGACAAAGGGATGCAACAGGAGTAAGTTATTCTTCAGCCATACAACTCGTACCATATCCTATTTGAAAGATTGTCTGGGTAGTCGTGCTCTAGATCAATACACCTCGGCTGACGCAGCTCAGTTGAGAGACTGGCTCATTGGTCGGGGATTAAGCTCAGCATCAGTACAGAGGAACTTCAGTAGTATTAGAGCGGTAGTAAACTTCGTAATCCAAGAGCATGGGCTAGACTGTAGAAATCCCTTCAGCGGTGTATATTTACCAACGGATGCTGTTAAACAAAAGCGAAGGCCTATCGCTATACAAGATATATGTAGACTTCAGGCTGCCTGTCAAAGCATGGATGATGATTTAAGGCATCTAGTGGGAATGATCAGTGATACTGGTATGCGGTTGGCAGAGGTTGTTGGTCTTAAAGTCTCAGACATCAATATTCAGTGTCAATATCCGCATGTCTTAATAAAGCCGCATTCACATCGACGGTTGAAGACGGTCTCTAGCGAAAGGGTGGTGCCATTGGTAGGTGTGTCACTATGGGCTGCTGAGCGAATAGTCAGTCAAGCTGAGTCTGACTACTGTTTCCCTAGATACGCCTCCAGTGATAAGTGTAAAAGTAACTCAGCAAGCTCAGCTATAAATAAATGGATTAAAACACTTGTGGGGTCAGATGCAGTTATTCATGGTCTTCGGCACAGTTTCAGGGATAGGTTGAGAGCAACAGAAGCACCAACGGAAGTAATAGATCAGTTAGGTGGATGGAGTCTTAAGACTGTGGGTCAAGGTTATGGAGACGGTTACCAGCTCGACCTTCTGAGTAGCTGGATGCAGAAGATTGCAGCTAAGCGCCAGTTGTCTACCCTACCTGTGTGATCGTGAGAAATCACAAGGAATACAAAGGGTTAAGGATGTAAATGGTGCCCAGGGGCTGTGCGTCATTGCCTTGGGTAGGCATTCGTAACCGCTAAGACCCAAGTGTTTATTGATGATCACACCACTTTGGTTCACTGTCAACGGCAAGTTTGTGTCTACCATTATGACTACCCTTCCGTTGATTCTGGCAACACCCTTTGGTCCTTCACCCGCTAACCTCCGTTGACTCAAATCGTCCATCAGGCTGACATTACCCTAGGCCCAGTTGGTCAATGGTCCCCCGGGGGGGGGTATTCTGGTCCTCTTGGATTACATTAGTACCTGCCCAGATACATCAGAAGGTATTACTGAAGTTGACTCGCTGGTGGCCTTTGGTGCTGGCTCGGTCGTGAGACTAACGAGGCTGGCCGATGTGCAACGAGTTGCTCAAAAGCACCTTGTACGATTCTTTGATTGATCTCCTGTGTGCCTCTTTAAGCGACTTTAAGTATTAAGAATGCATTGGTAGCACTAATTAGAGATCGTTGCTCTAAGGCCATCCTAAGCAGTTTAAGGGGTATTTTAGTGTTAACCGGAGGGGCTTTTGCTCCTTTGGTTAAGCGAGATATGTAGGTCGGTCGTGGTGCCTGTAGGACTATAATATACCTACCGGTAATGGAAGATGGTAACTTAAGATTAATCATCAAGGTATTAACATTAAAGTTTAATCATTAAGGTATTACTACCAAGTATTACTATCAGGTATTACCATCAAGCTAAGCATTGGTAGTACCTAAGTACCACGGTGGGAGGTACTTAAGCCCTATGCATTGATTTCTCAATTAGTCTACATTCGTACCACCTAGAGTGGCTACCTCAGTGATCATTAGTCGTATCTTTAGGCCCTTTATGATCCAACTGAAGGAGCTGCCATGTCAACCTTCACCATCGTCTTAACTCCATCCATATGCCTTGACCAAGTCTCTAGCATGACCTCTTTAGCCCACTCTGCGTGCTGCCTTTGGACTGC
>Ga0209710_1001535_pt1 | contig 17444 bp, 14 predicted proteins | sample ArcticOcean_MG_C_5_FD_187436 | JGI IMG/M metagenome (GOLD analysis project Ga0209710, IMG submission 187436) | Marine microbial communities from western Arctic Ocean - ArcticOcean_MG_CB4_138 (SPAdes) (version 2) | ecosystem: Environmental > Aquatic > Marine > Oceanic | place: Arctic Ocean...
TTCCAGAGAAAGAAGGTAAAGCATTGTTAATGTTTGCTTTTGCAAATACTGTTTTAGAAAGCGTAAAGATACCGGAGGTAAAACAACGTATTGCTAAAATTATTGCAAATAAATTAAATGTAAAAATTGGTTTCGATTTATAAGCAACTAAGTTGCATTTTGTATAACGTAAAAACCACGCAATTTGCGTGGTTTTTACGTTATAACTTAACTTCAATCTATCGACTCTAAAATCCCTTTCAAAAATATATTTTCTTCAAACCAAGACAGACCAAAACGAACAATAACCAAATCTTCATCTGGCAAAACGTATACCCTTTGCCCTTGATAGCCGTCTGCAAAATACATGTTTTTAGGAACATCTTTAAATTGCTTTTCTGCATTTAACCAAAAATGCGCTCCGTAGGCTCCGTTTGAGGTTGGCGATGGTGTTGTTATATAGTCTACCCATTTTTTAGTAAATAGTTCTTCTCCGTTCCAGTTTCCGTTATGTAAGTATAGTAGTCCGAATTTTGCCCAATCTCTGGCAGTTGCCCACGCATAAGAAGAAGCAACATAATTTCCTACCAAATCACTTTCAACCACCATAGAGTTCATTCCAATTTTATCAATGAGGTTTGTATACCAAAAATCTAAATACTCTTGATGCGTTTTAAATTGATCTCTTAAAATTCCTGACAATAAATTAGAAGTACCAGAAGAATAATTCCAAAAAGCATTGGTTTTATTTTGTAACGGTTTTTCTGCTTGCATCTTAGTCATGTCTCTTTCTAAGAATAACATTTTTGTAGCATCAGAAATTTCATCATAATTTTCATCCCATTCTAAACCAGAATTCATTTGTAATAAATTATTGATGGTAATGTTTTTACGTGCGTCCTTTTGCCAAGAAGCAATAGGTGCTTTGTTATGGATGTTTATCTTATTCTGGTGCTGTAAAACGCCAAAAACAGTACCCATGATGCTTTTAGTCATAGACCAACCTAAAATTCTAGAATCTTTATCAAATCCGTCTGCATATTTTTCTAAAACAAGCTGATCTTTATAAATAACTAACACTGCCCTCGATTTGTTTTCTCCAAAAATAGCACCAACTGTTTCTCTTAGTTTCTTATAATTGATATTCTTAAAAATAGTGTCTTTTTGAGGAGCGTTCCCGTAAGGAAAAGGAATGTTGTTGTTTGCATTTTCCCTTTTAGGAAATAAATAGGAAGCAGTTTCATCATTAACGTTCAAAGTTAAAACAGCACCCAAACCTTCCCTGTAAATTGCTTTTCTAGTTAATAAACCCAATACAGAAGAAATTACAAACTTGTTTTTTAAATCTAATAGATCTGTAGCCAAATTTACTGGCGAAAAATTATTGTCAGTTTTGTCTGTAAACTCGAGGGTTCTTTCCCCAAGAAAAACAGAAGAAGTTGTGTTTTTTGCAGAGTATCCTGCTAAAATATTCAACTTTGGATAGTTAGAAATTACAAGTATTATAAGAAAAACCGCTATAAATAGCAGAATGCGTTTCAATATTTTCATAGCAAATATAGTTTAGTGATGTAAAAATAAGAAAATCATATTCAGTTTATGAAAACTTTACAAATGCATGCTTTATCTTTGTAATTAAATATGACGTGTATGATTAATGTTGATAAAATTCGTGAAGATTTCCCAATTCTAAAAAGAACTGTTCATGGAAAACCTTTGGTGTATTTTGACAATGCAGCAACTTCTCAAACACCCCAAATTGTTATAGATACAATTGTGGATTACTACAGTAATTACAATTCAAATATTCACAGAGGAGTGCACACTTTAAGTCAAGAAGCTACAGATAAGTATGAAGAAGCGCGTATTAAAGTACAACACCATTTTAATGCAAAAGAGGCGTATGAAATTATTCTAACTTCTGGTACCACAAATAGTATTAATATTATTGCTGCTGGTTTTGCTTCTATACTCCAAAAAGGAGACGAAATTATTGTTTCTGCTTTAGAGCACCATTCTAATATTGTGCCTTGGCAAATGCTGTGTGAAAAAACGGGTACTATTTTAAAGGTAATTCCAATGTTAGAGGACGGTTCTTTGAATATGGATGCCTACCATGATTTGGTAAATGAAAAAACAAAATTAGTTTTTTGTAATCATGTTTCTAATGCGCTAGGAACGGTTAATCCTGTGGAAGAAATTATTGCAAAAGCACATGCTTTTAATGCTGCTGTCTTATTAGACGGGGCACAAGCAACCCCTCACATAAAACCAGATCTGCAAGCTTTAGATGTAGATTTTTATGTTGCTTCTGCTCATAAATTATGCGGACCGACCGGTGTTGGTATGTTATACGGAAAAGAAAAATGGTTGCAAAAATTACCACCCTATGAAGGTGGTGGAGAAATGATTGCTACGGTTTCTTTTGAGAAAACAACCTATGCAGGCTTGCCTCATAAATTTGAAGCGGGTACCCCAAACATTTGTGGAGGTATTGCATTTGGTGCTGGTTTAGATTATATGAACGCAGTGGGCTTTAACAACATTGCTTCTTATGAACATGAGCTTCTAGAATACGGAACGCAAGAGTTGTTAAAAATTGAAGATTTAAAAATATACGGTACAACCGCTGAAAAGACCGCTGTAATCTCTTTTAACGTAGGTGGGATACATCCTTATGATATTGGAGCAATTTTAGATAAGCTTGGTATAGCGGTTAGAACAGGGCATCATTGCGCACAACCAATTATGGATTTCTATCAAATACCAGGAACTATTAGGGCTTCTTTCTCTTTTTACAACACAAAAGAAGAAATAGATATTTTTGTAAGTGGAGTTAAAAGAGCTGTTGGTATGCTTTCTTAAATTCTTAAAAAAATAGAGACAATAAAAAAAGGTTGCGCAAATTGCGCAACCTTTTTTTATATTAAAACTGTATGTTAATTACCTTAACATTGCAGAGTAGTTTGTAGGATAGTCTCCTGCTTTAGCTAAACCATTTGTAGCTGAAGTAAAGTTAGAACCAAACTCAGCGTCTGTAGCTGCTAAGATTTTGTTTGCCATAAGTGCATAACCTCTTGCTGTTAAATGAACACCATCTAAGCTTACTAAACCACCAGTAACTAAACTTGTTGTCATTGTATACCCGTCAAACTGAATTCCAGTAGAAGCTTCTGTTAAAACACCTTTAAAATCTACTAAAGCAATATTTGGGTTTGAACTTGCAACCGCGGCTATAGTTGTGTTATAAGCATCTGTAGCTGTCATTATAGAAGCCTGCTCTTGTGGTGTTAAAACCCAATTATCAGCTAAAGGAACAGTTACTCCGTTAATTAATTGTGGATTACCTCCTACAGTTGTACCAATAACAGTAGAACTAGCTAGTAATAATAAATCATCTGCAGTGGCATGTCTATATTGCTTTAATCCAGCAAATGCAGGATTTAAAGCTTCTAAATCTGTTAAGTCTTCATCCACAATAACTACAGCATTTTGTCCTGCAGAAAAAGAAATTGTTCTTTTCGCTATCTCTGCAGCAGCGTCATCTGGTGAGATAAAACCTACGGCAGCTAAGTATCCAAGCGCTTGTTGAATTCCTCCATTATAAGGTGCATATGCACCACTTACTGCTCCAGCCGTAGCGCCATCTAAAGGCACTGGATTATAAGGTACTGTTGTAAAATTAGCTAAATCTGTAATATAAGGCACATTCGCTACTACTCCTTTTGCTCCGTTTGCAGTTAAAGCAGTAACCATACCACTAAAAACTGATGCAAAAACATTAGGATCTGTAATATCTGAACCGCCATAACTAGATGGGTCAAAATTACCCGTTTGGTCTACACCTGAACCTCCAGAAAGTGCATATCCTAGAACATCATTTCCTCCAATTTCTGATAAAGTAAAAAATGTTGGATTTGTTGCCAAAGCATCTCCCAATACAGAAGCTGATGGACTAGAAGCCATTCTACCAAAATAAGGATTCAACGCTCCATAACCAGAAACACCTAAATGAAAACTTTTAGCACCTGGAGCACCAAAGTTATGAAATGGACCACTAAGAACAGTTGTTAATTCTGTTGTTGGCGTAGCAGGTAATCTTGCTGGCCCAGCCCCATTAAAGTAAAATCTCGGTGGCTGAACTGCTGTTCCTCCATATACTAACCCTCCAATATTATCGCTCATTAAAGGTTGGATAAATTCTGTGCCAAACTTCCCTGCCAAAATATTTGGAAATGAATTTTCTTGCGCTGCTATAAACATTGCTCCATCTGTATAACCTGCTGTAAAAGAAGCACCAACTGAAATGTATGTAGAGAAATCTAAACCATTTGTATTTAATGCTACTTCTGGAATAGCTTCTGCTTCTATAATATCTAATTCATTGTTTACATCACAAGAGGCAACGCCAATTGATAAAAGAAGTAAACCTATATATTTATAATTTTTCATCTATTTTATATTTATTAGTTATTAATTGTCCAAGATAAGTAGTACTGAGAACCTATTGCTCCAATACCTGGTGCACTTAAATATTCTTGCCCCATTAAGTTAGCGCCTCCTATTTTGAAAATAGATTTCATTGAAGGAACAGTAAGGTTAATTTGAGCATCTAAAACAGTTCTTGCTTTTATAGTAGCATCTACAAAAGTAGATTCCCATCTATAATAATCTTGCCATCTTGCATTGAAATTAAAACCAACGTTTTTAAATAAATTTGTTTTACCAAATTGTAATTTAACTTTATGCTCTGGTGTATTAAAACCTGCTTCAAAATCTGGATTTGATGCTTGATCAAACTCAAATTTAGCTAACGTATAGTTCAAACCTAAATTAAACCCATTTAAAACTGTTGTATTTAATCCAATGGTTGTTCCATAAGAACTTATATCTGCTGTAGAATTGCTATACAGTTGAAAAATTTTGTAAGCTCCTGATGCATTATAAGGTACGATAACATTTGTATTTGCTATGAAATCTTCATATTGATTATAGTATACACTTAAATCTATCGTGAATCTTTGTGAACCTGCATTCAATAAACCTCTATAACCTACTTCATAAGCGGTTACTTTTTCTGGTTTTATATAGTCCACATCTGCTTTAACAGTTCCACCACTTGCAGCAGTATAAGAATTTGCATACACATCTCTACCTGTTAATGTATAACTAGCTCCTGTACCGTCTCCAAAAGTTGTACTAAATCTATCTAAATTATCTTCAACCCCACCTAATAATATTGCACTACCAACATCTAAACCAATGTATTGATCTTGTGTTGTTGGGTTTCTAAATCCTGTTTGAAAAGAAGCTCTAAAGTTTTGGTTTTTATTCTCACCAGCTGCATACGCAAATGAAACTCTTGGAGAAAAATTACCGTTGAAATTTTGTGCTTTATCATAACGAATAGAAGCGGTTACCTTTAAACGCTCTTCCTCTAAGAAACCTTTTTGTATTTGTGTGTATACCCCATATTCATCATAATCAATAGGACCATCTGAATCTGTAAAAATATTTCCGAAAGAATTTAAAGAATATCTTCTATAAGAACCCCCTACTTGAATTTCTGCAAAATTGATTAGATCTTGAAAATTATAATTTGCATCTCCATGGTATAATTTCGTTTGATCTCTAAACTTTGCCCCTGTTATTAAATCTGGGTCTGTAGTAATTCTATCAAAAGCTGCATTAAATTCTGCTGAACCTGGCTCAAATCTTCCAGTTTCTGCAGTTTGTCTAGCTACTGCATGCGCTTGATCTGAGTTTAATCCTCCTAAGGTTCCTTGTAAATAAGCTCCTGTATATTGACCGAACCATGTACTATCATCTTTCCATGCTCTGTTAATATTTAAAGCGGCAAATAGGGTGTTGTATGAATCTCCTGCGTCTTCTGAAGTTGTATATCCTCTTACAAAGAAGTTTTTACCCCTAACCTCTAATTTATGCTGTTGCATCAAAAAGTTTTTAATAGAGTATTTTTGACCTCCTAAATATTGCGTGGTACCAGTACCTACTTTAGAATTCCAAATAACCTCTAAGCGATCATCTCCAAAAGGACGATAATTTAAAGAAGCTCCAAATTTTACACTTTTTACACCGTAATCCATCAAGTCTTTTTCATTGTAACCTGTTCTACTAATGCTTTCACTTGGTATTAAAGCTGATGCTCCACCAGGGATAAGGCCTAAACCTTCTAAAGTTTGTGCAACACCTCTCATGTTTGCAGAAGCTGCATCTCCATATACATTTACACCATTATAGTTTCTGTCTGAGTTTCTGTCACCAGAAACCATTTCTCCGTTTCTTGTATTTCTATAATCTGTTGCTGTCCAATCTGTACCTTCTAATACAGAAAGGGTAGCTTTGGCTGCAAATTTATTAGAAAAAGCATGTGCCAATCTAATACTAAAATCGGTAAACTCATTGTCTCCTCCCGCTTCTTGACTTGTAAGACCCCCTTTTAAAGAAAGGCTAATTCCTTGGTCATCAAAAGGACTTTTACTTGTCATAAACATGATACCGTTAAAAGCATTTGCTCCATATAATGCAGAAGATGCACCTGGTAATAATTCTACTGTCTTTACATCTAAATCAGACATCCCTAGTAAATTACCTAAGGCAAAGTTTAATGCTGGTGAAGAATTATCCATTCCATCTACCAATTGCATAAAACGTGTGTTTGAAAAAGTTGCAAACCCTCTTGTGTTTACGGATTTAAATGTTAAACTGTTTGTGTTTACATCTACTCCTTTTAAATTTTCTAGACCATCATAAAAAGAAGGTGAAGAAGTGTTTTTAATAGCCCTACTGTCTAATCTTTCAACCGTAACGGGAGACTCCATAATACGTTCTGGAGTTCTAGAAGCAGAAACTACAATTTCATCTAATGAAGTTTCATTTTCTGTTAAAGTTACATCAACTGTTTGATTGTTTTCTGTTACCTCAACTTTTTTCATTTTATACCCTAAAACAGATATTTCTAATGTAAAAGGTGGTTTGTCGGCAACTTCTAAAACAAAAATTCCATCAAAATCTGTGGTAGTACCCACAGCCTTATTTTCAATTTTAATGTTTGCACCCGGAAGTGTTTCTCCTGTTTTTGAGTCTTTAACTGTACCGTTAACAGTGGTTTGTGCAACCATTGCAACACTACTTAACGTTAAGCATGCAAAAAGTATAATCTTTTTTATCATAATTTAAATTGGTTTGTTTACTAGTATGCAAATTACAAAAAAATTTCAATAATTGATTATTTAACATTAATTTTTATATTTTTCTTAAATTATTGTTAATTTTTTGCCATATTATTAATACAAAACCACACTACAGATTTTTAAAAAAACCATTAGTTATCGTACATTTGCTGTGATAAACTCATTCCTTTTGAAAATAGTTAAAAATATTGCTAACTTTTCTACAGACGAAAAAACTTTTGTTACGATTGGTACTTTTGATGGTGTTCATTTCGGGCATCAAAAAATACTTGAAAAACTAGTTTCAGAAGCTAAAGAAGCAGGTAAAAAAGCTATTTTATTAACTTTTTTCCCACACCCACGAATGGTTTTACAAAAGAATGCAACTATAGAATTACTCAATACAATAGATGAGCGCGCTAAGCTTTTAGAAAAAACAGGTTTAGATTACTTAATCATTCATCCCTTTGACAAGGCTTTTTCTAAAACAACTGCTTTAGAATTTGTAAAAGAAATTTTAGTAAACACTTTTAATATTTCAAAATTAATTATTGGGTACGATCATCATTTTGGAAAAAACAGAGAAGGTAATATTGAGCAATTAACAGAATACAGCCATTTATATGATTTTATTGTAGAAGAGATTCCGGCACAAGATATAGATGATGTTTCTGTAAGCTCTACAAAAGTAAGACGTGCTTTGTCGAAAGGCAATCTAAAAACTGCCAACAACTATCTAGGCTATAATTTTATGTTAAATGGTTTTGTTGTAAACGGAAAAAAAATAGGCGGAACAATCGGTTACCCTACTGCAAATATTGATATTAAAGAAGATTATAAACTCATACCAAAAGTAGGGGTGTACGTTGTAAAGTCTCTTATAGAAAATAAAACTGTATACGGTATGATGAATATTGGCAACAGACCTACGGTTAATGGAAAGCACCAAACGATAGAGGTTCATTTCTTTGATTTTGAAAGAGATTTGTACGGTAAAAATTTAAAAATTGAATTGATTTATTTTTTAAGAGATGAACATAAATTTGATTCTCTTGATTCTTTAATTCTTCAACTCAAACAGGACGAACAAGCCTCAAGGAATTATATACAGGATAATTTATAATTTTCTACCTCACAAATTATATATTTGCATTTCATAATTCTTAGAAAACATGTTACAAGTACAATTTATTAGAGAAAACAAAGAAACTGTTTTAGCGGGTTTGGCAAAACGTAATTTTGCAAATGCAGAAGCCATCGTTACACGAGTTTTAACAGCGGATGAAAATAGAAGAGCTACACAAGTTTCTATGGATGACATTTTAGCTGAATCTAATAAATTATCTAAAGAAATTGGTGGGTTTTTTAAATCTGGTGAAGTACAAAAAGCAAATCTTTTAAAAGAAAAAACAGGGCAACTAAAAGAGCAGTCTAAAGAATTAGTTGAAAAGTTAAATGACTTTGCTGAAGAGTTACAGAACCTGTTATTTCAAATACCTAACATTCCGCATGCTTCTGTAAAAGCAGGAAGTTCTGAAGATGACAATGAAAATATTTTTAGCGAAGGAATTATTCCTGATTTAGGTGAAAATGCTTTGCCGCATTGGGAATTAGCAAAAAAATATGACATTATAGATTTTGAATTGGGTACAAAAATTACGGGTGCTGGTTTTCCTGTATATAAAGGAAAAGGTGCAAGACTGCAGCGTGCTTTAATTAATTATTTTTTAGATAAAAATATAGCAGCTGGTTATAAAGAATACCAGGTTCCACATTTAGTGAACACAGCATCTGCAACTGCAACCGGGCAATTACCGGATAAAGAAGGGCAAATGTATCATTCTAATGAAGATGATTTATATTTAATTCCAACTGCCGAAATACCAATTACAAACATGTTTCGTGGTAATTTGGTTCAAGAATCTGACTTTCCTATTTGTTGCACAGGCTATACTCCTTGTTTCAGAAGAGAGGCGGGAAGTTATGGTGCACATGTTAGGGGTTTAAATAGATTGCATCAATTTGATAAAGTTGAAATTGTTAGGATTGAGCACCCAGATAATTCTTACCACGCGTTAAGTGGAATGGTAGAACATATTAAAGACATCTTAAGAGAATTAAAATTACCGTATAGAATTTTGCGCTTGTGTGGAGGCGATACTGGCTTTACTGCTGCCTTAACGTTCGATTTTGAATTGTTCTCTACAGCACAAGACCGCTGGTTAGAAATTAGTTCTGCATCTAATTTTGAAACCTTTCAAGCAAACAGATTAAAGCTTCGTTTTAAAAACAAACACGGAAAAAGTGAATTTGCACACACATTAAATGGCAGCTCTTTAGCTTTACCACGTGTGTTAGCTGGGATTTTAGAAAACTATCAAACAGCAGACGGAATTAAAATACCAGACGTACTAGTACCTTATTGTGGGTTTGATACCATTTCATAAATAATTTTTAGTCCTTGGTGTTAGTAATCAATCTAAACCCATAAATTAATAAATTTTTTTGGCTGGAAAACACTAATTAGAAGCCACAACAGTCAGAATCTTTTTATATTTATTCATTTTTACAAGCGCCTTTAAATACGCACTTATTTGTCCGTTTTTCATAAATGTAATTCCATTGCTTTTTATTATTTCATATTGTGCTTGTAAGGTGCTCATAATTTTAAATTTAATATGTTTCCTAAAGGAAAAGCATTTTTAGTGCCAAAAAAACATACGAGGAATTAAAATACGATTGGTTTAACAATAATTTAAAGTGTTTCTTGAGTATCTTTGAATTTCATGAGGAATCTCTTTTTTTTTATTTTAATAGCGATTAGTAGCTTGAGTATTGCTCAAGGTACTAATGAAAAAATAATACAGAATGATTACCTTCTAGCTGAAAATTATTATAGAGAAAATTCCTTTGAAAAAGCAACGCTCCTTTATAAAAAACTATATGATAGCAGTCCTTTTAATACAAACTATCTAGAAAGGTTAATTTCGTGTTACCAGGAAACAGACCGGTTTTTAATTGCCGAGCAATTGCTTAAAAATAAAATAAAAACCGATAAAGATCATGGTTATCTTTATGTATACTTAGGCTACAATTACGAAAAACAACAACTAAAAGATACGGCGGAAATAAATTATAAAATTGCGCTAACTTCCTTAGACAAAAGCACTATTTATGCGGCTGTAATTGGTGGTCTTTTTAAAGAATATAATTTATTAGACAATGCTATTTTAGCCTATGAAAAAGCAATGCAAATTAATAAAAATGCAAATTATATTTTTCAAATTGCCCAGATTTACGGAGAAAAAGGTAATTATAAAAAAATGTTTGAATCCTATATTGAGATAGTTGACAGCAATGATCGATATTTTAATGTAATACAAAGATATGCCAGCAAATATATTACAGAAGATTCTGAAAACGAGGCCAATATTTTATTTAGAAAAATACTTTTAAAAAAATCTGCCAGTAAGCCTAAAGATGTCTGGAATGTTTTACTCAGCTGGTTGTTTACTCAGCAAAAAGACTATACAAAGGCGCTCATTCAAGAAAAGGCTTTGTTCCAAAGAAAAAAAGAAAATTTAAGCGCCATTTTTACCGTCGGAAAAACAGCATTTGAGAACAACTCTTTTGATACTTCTAAAAAATGTTTCAATTTTGTTATCGAAAAATCAAATACCAAAAGCGAGATAATTAATGCCAATTTATACCTCACTAAAATAGCAGTTGCCACTAAAAGTCCTGAGACAAAAAAGTTGTTTTCAAGTATCTTTAAACGTTTTGGGAAGAATGCGGCTACTATTAAAATACAAGTAGGGTATGCTGATTTTTTAACCTTCTATAAGAATAAACCAACAGAGGCAATTATTGTTTTAAAAGAGGCTCTTTTGTATGCAAATTCTAAATTTGATAAAGCTAGAATTAAACTAAAGCTAGGAGATGTTTTAGTTTTTACTGGAAAATTTAACACCGCCCTTATTTATTTTTCACAAATACAAACGCAATTAAAAAACCACGAACTGGCGCAAGAGGCACGTTTTAAAATTGCACAAACTAGTTATTTTAAAGGAGACTTTGATTGGGCAAAAGCACAGTTAAAAATACTGAAAAGTGCTACAACACAATTAATTGCAAATGATGCAGTCGCATTATATTTAAAAATATCAGATAATGAACCTGTAGACTCTATTCCCTCTGGCCTAAAGCAACTAGCTAAAGCAGAACTACTAGCGTTTCAAAATAAAAATAATGCAGCATTAAATGAATTAAATAATCTATTCACACAAAAAGATGTATTTGTAAACGGCTTAATACCAGGAGAGGTAATTTATGATGACGTATTGTTTTTTCAAGCAAAACTGCTTGTAAAACAAAACAAATACGAACAAGCTCTTCTAAGTTTATCTAAAATTATAGCAGCAGATAATCAGGGCTTTTTAACGGATGATATTTATTTTATGATGGCAGAAATATATCATAATAAAATAAAGAATAGAGAGAAAGCCCAAGAATACTACCAAAAAATAATTTTTGAACATTCTTCTAGTATTTACTTAGTAGATGCACGAAAAAGATACAGAAAACTGAGAGGAGACCTAATAAAAATTTCTGATTAATCGTTCTAACATTAAATTTAAAACAGAAAACTAAAGACTAAAAAATGTACATATACAACGTAACTACGAATATAGACGCCACAGTGCACGATGAATGGCTAAACTGGATTAAAACCCATATTACTGAAGTTCTAAATACTGGAAAATTTACATCTGCAAAGCTTACGGAAGTTTTAGTAGAAGAGGAAATGGGAGGCAAAACATATTCTATTCAGTATGCTGCAAATACAAGAGAAGATCTCGAAAACTACTACAAGTTTAATGCTTCTAAGCTACAATCAGAGGGACTTAAACGATTTGCAGATAAAATGCTAACTTTTAAAACTGAGTTAAAAATTGTAGATGAGTTTTACCCAGTAAGTGCAAATAATTAAAATAAATTCATGTTTTTTAAAAAATAGAATAGAACCAAATAAAACAATTGGAGGTTTTATTAGTGCTATAGTTGTGTCTATAATTATAGTGTGTTTTAGTTTAAAAACGCTAAAAATAAATAGAGTTAAAATAAATTCACCCTTCTCATAATTAAAAACAAACCCCAGGTTCTTAATATTGTATATCTCCCAAAAATTATGCAAAATTTAACTGTACCTTTGTTTTTAAGAGGATAAAAACAAAGATTGTGTTTGTAAAAGCAAAAAAACATTTAGGTCAGCATTTTTTAACGGATGAAGGCATTGCAAAAGACATTGCAGATGCTTTAACTGGCATTGGCTATGATGACGTTTTAGAAATTGGTCCAGGAATGGGCGTTTTAACAAAATATTTATTACAACAGAAAGCAAAAATTACTGTCATGGAATTAGACAGAGAGTCTGTTGCTTATTTGCATGATACTTTTCCTTTAGAGCACATTAAATTAGATACCTCAGCAGCGCACTTTTCTGTTTTAGAAGGAGATTTTTTAAAGAAGGAAATAAAAGAAATATTTCAGAAAAAACAAGTCGCAATTATTGGTAATTTCCCTTATAATATTTCTACTCAAATTGTTTTTAAAGCAATAGAAAATAGAGCATTTGTTCCAGAGTTTGCGGGCATGTTTCAAAAAGAAGTAGCTAAGAGAATTGCAGAAAAAGAGGGAAGTAAAGTCTACGGAATTCTTTCTGTACTAACACAAGCTTTTTTCGATGTAGAATACCTTTTTACCGTTCCTCCAACTGTTTTTAATCCACCACCAAAGGTAGATTCTGGTGTTATAAGATTGGTAAGAAAAAAGGATTATTCTCTTCCTGTAGATGAAAAAATATTTTTCAGAGTTGTAAAAACAGCTTTTAACCAGCGTAGAAAAATGTTGCGTTCTAGCTTAAAATCTTTCAATCTTTCTGAAACTTTAAAAGAAGACCCTATCTTTACAAAACGCCCAGAGCAGTTGTCTGTGCAAGCTTTTATTTCTCTAACGCAAAAATTAATAGAAAATGGCATTTGAAATTACAAATGAATTTCTCGAAAATCTAGTTGGTTTTATTGATAAAAACAACGATTCTAAAATAAAAAATCTTTTTGAAGATGTCCATTTTGCAGATATTGCAGAAGTATTAGATGAGGTTAGTTTTGACGAGGCTATTTATATTATAAAACTTTTAGATAGCGAAAAAACATCAGAAATTCTTACAGAGTTAGATGAAGATACTCGAGAAAAAATTCTAGAAAATTTCTCAGCAAAAGAAATTGCAAATGAGGTTGGGGAAATGGATTCTGATGATGCTGCCGATATTATTGGTGAACTTTCAGAAGAACGTCAAAAACGTGTAATTAATGAACTTGAAGACAGTGAGTTAGCAGAAGATATTAAAGAATTATTATCTTATGGAGACGATACTGCCGGTTCTTTAATGGCAAAGGAATTGGTAAAAGTTTACGAAACGTGGACGGTTGCCGGATGCATGCGCAGAATAAGAGGGCAAGCTCAAGAGGTTACAAGAGTGCACTCGATTTACGTTGTAGACAAGGAAGATAGACTAGTTGGTAGATTGTCTTTAAAAGATTTAATTGTTGCCAAATCAGATCAGAAAATTGCAGATATCTCTAAAGCTAAAGTAGATGCCGTAAACGTGAACGAAGATGATGAAACCGTTGCTAGAATCATGGTAAAATACGATTTGGAAGCAATACCCGTCGTAGATGACAATAACGTTTTATTGGGTAGAATTACAATTGATGATATTGTTGATCTTTTAAAAGAAGAAGCCGACAAAGATTATCAAATGGCGGCTGGTTTAACACAAGATGTAGATTCAGATGATAGTATTTTTGAATTGACAAAGGCGCGTTTGCCTTGGTTATTCCTCGGTTTAATTGGTGGTGTTGGTGCTTTTATAATTATGGAAGGGTTCCAAGATGTATTTAGCAAGTATGCTTCTTTATTCTTTTTCACTCCTTTAATTGCGGCAATGGCTGGTAATGTTGGTGTACAATCTTCTGCAATTATTGTACAAGGTTTAGCAAATGATGATGTAAAGGGAAGTATTAATAGTAGGCTTTTAAAAGAAATGCTATTAGCGGCTTTGAACGGAGTTATTTTAGCTCTTTTCTTGTTTCTTTTTGTGTGGGTTTATGAAGGTAAAATAGACCTGGCCCTAGCAATATCGGTGTCTTTAGTTGTCGTTATTATTATTGCAGGATTAATTGGTACTTTTGTACCCTTATTTTTAAACAAAAGAGGTGTTGACCCTGCAATTGCAACGGGACCTTTTATTACAACCTCTAATGATATTTTTGGAATATTAATCTACTTTATGATTGCTAAAATGATTTTAGGAATCTAAAAAAACCTTCCCAAATTAATAGAAAGGTTGTTTTCTTTTTCTTTTCAATTTTAGATACAGGTTCTTCACCGTATATCCACAATTACTCCCATTCGTGCAGAAAATAAATTAACTACACAACAAAAATAATTTTTACAAGCTTCATAACTATACGGAAAGCCGAGCGTGAAATTGCGGGTTTCCGCAAAACCAACATTAATCTATAATACCTAGTTCTTTTGCTTTTAATATTAAATCTATATTGTTAATAGCATTTAAATTTGTTCTTAAGTTTGCTAATTTTGTTTCGATAGACCTTAGCTTAATTTTAATTCCGTCGTTTTTAGTAATAATTCCTTCTAAATTAGCAATTTTTACGTGTTTCGGAAGTTCCTTTAATATCTGAAGCGCTACCTCATCCATTTGAATTTGAACAATATTTCTACGGAGTATTTTTTGATGTATTTCGTGGGTATAATAATACTCATTATGCAATATTTTTTGCACTGCAAAACCTATTTCTGTAGCATCGCATTTACTTTTTAATAAATAAGCATTAGGGTTTAAATTACTAATTACATTGTACACTCTATTTGTTTCTGCATGCCCTGTAATTACCCCTATTTTAATATCTATTTTATTCTTTCTAATAGCTTTTATTAATTCTTCACCTCCTTTTAAATTGGTTTGCTGGGTAGCATTATCAAAACTTAAATCTGTAAATAAGATTTGAAAAGGAGTGGTGTTTTCGTTTGATTTTATCAACTCAAGTGCCGCATCACAATTATTTATAGTCACCACATCAAAACCCCCTAACTCTTTGAGGTGGAAACATATTCCGTCTAGTGTTAATTGATGATCATCTGCAATTAAAATTCTAATTTTATCTGCCATTTGTTGAGATTTCTATATAAATACTTGTTCCTTTATTTAATGTACTTTCAATAGAAAAAGTACCGTTAACCTCTTCTATTCGTTCTTGCATATTTTTTAAACCTATTCCTGCTTTCTTTGAAGCAGTGTTAAACCCTTTTCCGTTGTCAGAAATTGTTAAAGTAAGTGCTTTTTTAGTTTGTTTAAAATTTAAGATAACCACTGAGGCTACTGCATGTGTTTTAGAGTTCTGAATACTTTCTCTAATCACTAAGAATAATATTCTTTTTATTGAATTATTAACGTCTTTCCAATTTACAGCATCAATTTCTTGCACTTTAATTTTAAAATCGATTTCAAAAAAATCTGAGATTAAATTAATAATTTGATTTTTAAAAGACACTTTTTCAAAACTTTCACTACTTAATTGATGTGATAAATTTCGAACCGTTCCCTTTATAACAGCAAGTTTTTTTGCTTCTTCTAATTGCTTTCTTTTCGTCAATTCTAAATGCAACATTCTAATATCTCCAGCAACCTCATCATGCAAAGATTTGGCAATTCGCTGGCGCTCTTTTTCACGTACTTCAATTTGTTTCATTTTAGCTTCAAAAACCAACTTTTTCCTCCTATTTGTAACAATACTAGCGCCAAAACCAAGAAACAAAAGACTAGCACCTGCACTTAAAAAACCAATTATTTTGTGCTGTCGTTCTGTTTCTAAAGCCAATTGACTTCTAGTGTTTTCTAGTTTTAAGGAAATATTTTCTTTGTCTTTTTTTTCAGTTTCATATCTAACTTTTGCAAACTGATTTTTTAAGTTTCTCTCCCTATTAAATAAACTATCGTTTAATTTTATATAATCTTCTGAATACTTTTTAGAAGTTTCTCCTTTAGTTAGCTGTGATAAAAATTTTAAACAGTCTAAAACTTGTTTATTATTTCTTGTTTTTTTTCCTAATTCTAAACCTCTGTTTGCATGTTTTTTTGCTAAAGAGTATTTTTTATTCTTTAAATATGCTTCAGCTAAAAAACTATGTGAAACGCTTTGTGAATAAATATTTTTAGTTTTTATTCTGCTATTTAAAACTATTTTGTGGCCTTCTATTGCCTTTTCTATTTTTCCTTGTATAAAATATATGGAAGATAAGTTACCCAAAAGAACTTGGTATTGTTTAGGGTGTTTCATTTCTAGACTATCAGAATTTAACCCTTCTTTAAACAAAGAAGTTGCTTTTTTTAAATTTCCTTCATCTTTAAAGGTCATTCCAATATTACTCAATAGGGTTAAGTAATTTTTTTCTCTTCTATCTTTTACAGGATTAAACTTACAGATTTCCTTTGCTTTTATATAATAACCTCTCGCTTCTTTAGGCTTTTTCAAGTAACCCAAAGCGTTTCCTAAGGATATGTATAAAGAAATTAAAGTTCTGTATTCTTTAATGGGTTCTATATATTTTAGACCTTCAACCGTTGTTATTTCGCAACCTAAAAAATCTAACTCGTTTACTTGTAAACCAGCCATAGATAATAACCTTCTCCCTATTTCAATAGAATCTTTTAGAGCTATAGAAACATTTTTAGATTTATGGTAATAATAAAAACTACTATCTAAATTATTTTTTATCTTATGATTTAAAGCTTCTAGATGATATGCTTTTGCTAACGAAAAAGAATCTTTCTTAAGTTGAAAGTGTTTTAATAATTTGTTTTTGGAAAATGTTAGCCCTAAAGTGTCTTTGATAAAAAAACTTTGTTTTGCATACTCAATGCTTGTTTGTTTTATAAGAGAGTCTATTTTTAATTTTTCAGAAAGCAGCACCGCTCTTTTTAAATATGAAAATTTGAATGTTCCTTTCGCATTATTTATATAGAAAGCAATAGAATCAATGTTATTATCAAAGCCTTCCTCTTGAGAAAACACCGATAAATTAACAAATAAAAGTAAAAATAGTATGTTTTTTTTATTAAAAAGAAAATAAGTGGCTCTTTGAAAGAGTCTGTCTATTGTCATAAACATTCTAGTTTAGGGCTCATTA
>Ga0209710_1001538_pt1 | contig 17425 bp, 17 predicted proteins | sample ArcticOcean_MG_C_5_FD_187436 | JGI IMG/M metagenome (GOLD analysis project Ga0209710, IMG submission 187436) | Marine microbial communities from western Arctic Ocean - ArcticOcean_MG_CB4_138 (SPAdes) (version 2) | ecosystem: Environmental > Aquatic > Marine > Oceanic | place: Arctic Ocean...
AGCTCTTACTTCTTTTTCTAATTCAGTGTAAGCATTATTCCACTCGTTAGCATCTGCTTCATATGAGGCTAACATTTTTTCAATTGCTGGCTTAACCATGTCAAGTGTTACACTATCTCTATCAATATTTGACAAATCTTCTTCACGACCAGTGTTAGTAATTTCTTCTGGATCTTCATCAAGGTCAACATTAAATTTCTGTGATGATTCGTTCATCTCATAATGATCTTCTATTATCTCATCTATGATTGCTTCGATATTCTCGCCAATAACACCACCAAATTGATTCTGTGCAACTTCTTCCATTTGTTCTTGTATGTATTTTCCAACTTGGTCGTCGTTGCCAGATGCCTGATATATTACGTCGAATGCGTTATCGTCTTGAGACATTTCATGCACTAGTTTACTTTCAGGGCTTACAAAACCTTCTTGTATTGCACTTTCTTTTTTAAGATTATCCATTGGAACATCTAATGGTAGTTCCCCTTGTGCTGGACTCATTGCACTATCTTGTCCATATGTTAACTCATCAAATATCATATCTAAATACATAGTAGGGAAATTTGAATCTGCAAAATTATCTATTGAACTTTCTATCCAATTTAATATTATTGGTCTAGCATCTGCTTTTGGATTTTTATCTCCTGCATCTCCTAATTCGTCATACAACGTATCATCACCAAAAGCAAAACTAATTGCATCTGTTGCACCTTCACCACCATCACCCAATGGTATAGGTTTTTGCATTAAGTCTATTACTTTTTGTACTGTATCTTGGTCACCTGGTAAATTCCAAGTACCTTCAACAAGTCTATCCATTGAACTCTCGTAAACTTTAAAATGCTCCATCGGAACTTCAACCACATGACGTTCGCCACTTGTATTTTCTACAGTAGTTAATACGTTATTCTCTAAAGATTCTTTTTTATCTTTCATTTGTTTAATATACATACCTGCAAGTTTTACTGCCTTGCCTTTGTTTGCTTTAAACTCTGGATCTTCTTCTTGTTGTCCAAATACACTTCCTATACTTCCAATCTTTTCTGCCATTACTTCTGCAAAAGTTTTTACACCATCGTCTGTTGCTCTTTCACCAATGTCAACTAATATTAAGTTAAGCAAGTCGTTACTACTTCTGTATTTTACATTCTTTAAAATATTTTCACCAGGTGCTAATTCTAGTTTTTCAGGTAAATCAAATGGTCGTTCTGGAGTATCACTTCTATCTCCCATTCCCATGTTAACTTCACCGTATCCAGGTTCTTTAACATCACTGCCATACTTTGCTTCGAGGTCTTGTGCATCTTGACTCCAACTACCAATCTCTTCGCCATCTTTCATTGCAGTTGCACTGTTTACATCACCAACAACTTCTGCACCAGCACTAGTAGCACTCCTGACCCATTTACCATAGTCGAAGAATTCGCCTTGTTTCTTTTCTGTAATTTTCATTGCTTTCCCCACTACACTTAAACTATCTTGTAGTTTATCATCGAATACATTTCTAGTTAGTTTTGCTTTAAGATCATTTATATCATCTTCTGAAACTTCAATGTCTGATGGCTGATATGCTTCGAAATAATTAACATATCCTTTTTGTTTACTGATGGATTCTAATGTATTTTTTAATCCGTAATATCTACCTGTTGCTCTTTCAATTATATCTTGTGCATCTTCATTTACATAATTTTGACTTTTAACACCGCGAACAAATGTTTTAAGTTGTGACATCTCTGACATAATTTCACCAATATGCATTCCGTGTTCGTCTCTAGGATACCCACCGTTACTTACGTGTCTTGCCATTGCCCTTGCACCTGGCAAGTAGTTATTCTCAAATTTAAATCTTTCTCCTTGAGAATTTTCAATGTAAATTGCTTTTATGTTTCTGCTTCTAGCACCCATCTTATCTTCATCAACTGTTCGGTTGTGTTGTACAATTAGTTTTGCATCATTAAGATCCTGATAACTTTTTTGCTTACTTCCGTATAATTTGCTTTCCATGGTAAGTTCTTCCTCTGTTTTATTCTGTTTTGATAGAAACGCAAAATCTTTTTTATCTAGTCTTGCTTTGGAGATATTCTTTGTTTGATAATTAAGCATATTACGAGCAGAGAATTTACTTAGTCCTTTTAAGAAATCATACCATTTATTTTTAAGTTTTATATTAACATTGTCAGTTATATCGTTAGAGAAGTAAACCTTTAGTATGCCAGTATCAACTATACTAACTACTACACTGCCTAGTCTTTCTCCGTCAGCACTAAAATCAAACTCAAAGAAAACTGCTTCGCTAGGCACTAGTGTCTGCGACCCGTCTTCTCTTCCTAGGGTTAAGTTCTTAAATTGTCCTTTTAACTTACTAAATAAGTCTTGTGGTGTTGAGTCTATCATGATACTGTATTTATTACATTTTACATTATTACAAATGGCATTGGTTGCATATCGTAGTCACTTCCGTCGCTCATTTGTGTATCTAATTCAGGGAGATAGTTCTTTAGTTCGTTAGCCATTCTCAAAGAAAGTATAAGACTCATAACTAAGTCGTCTGTTTCTCCTGTTTTGGCTGCATAACTACCTCCACTAGCAACAAAGCATTTAAGTTCGCTAACCAATAACTTACTGTTAACTTTTAATCTACTACTTTCAACTAGTGTTTTTAGTTTACTACATGCAGTTATTTTACTTCTTTGTGTAGTGTTAAATCCTTTACGAAACTGTTTACTGTTGCCGTGAGCTCTACTTTCACTTAAAAATACTCCAGGAATTGCTTCTTCTCCTATTTCTGCAATAGTTACTAGTGCCGCTTCTCCTATACTATTATTCTCAACACTATAGTATACACTGTTAGCATCTTGTGTGTCTTCTACAATAAATTGTATAATTTGTCGCATTATCTGTATTTGTTGAGGTATAGGAGTTTTATTATGTCTCCATTCAGCAACTTGTATCATTGTAGGCACTTCTAGTACTTGAATTGCTGCTGGATCCCCTCCTGTTCCAAGACTAGGATCTAGTGCTACTAAGTATGTCATTCCTTGTTTAGGATTCGCATACCATCTAACAGTTCCTTGTTTGCTAATAGGGTCTTCTCCTCGCATACCTGTTAGAACTAAACTATCAACAAGAGTTTCATCATTAATAATGAATTCACAATCATGTTCACGTCTAAACCGTTCTTCTCCGATACGACCTAGTTCATCTTTTTTCCATTGTTCGTCTCTATCTGGATGTTCGTGCCAATAACTACGGTATGCTTTAAATCCGTTTACTCCAACTGCACCTGGTAGTTCATTTCCGTGTTCATCAAAATTCTTATTTGCATCTCTCCAAATAATAGCAAATTGATCTTCATCGCTGTTAGGTGTGCTTGTAATAATAGCACTACCACCTGTTGCTAGAGTAGGAGAAATACTAGTCCAAAATTCTCTAGCAATAGTGTTACGAACAAATGCAAACTCGTCACTATACAAAAGTGAGATACTTAAACCTCTTCCTGTGTTTTCAGTTGTTGCTTGTGCAATAATACGACTGCCGTTATCAAACTCTATACTACCTTTGTTATAACTAGTAACACCAGCACGAATATGATTAGGGCATAATTCATATGCATAACGTATACGTTGCATAATCTCTTGTGCACCTGCATACTTGTGTGCGGCAATAAGTATTATGCTATCAGGCACAAACATTGCTCTCCACAATAAGTAACCTGCCGCAGTAGTAGTCTTTCCTGTTTGACGAGGCAACATGTTAATGTTAAATCTGTAATTATGATATGTCTGTAGTAATCTTTCTTGATACTCGTATGGGTGGTATTTTATTTGACCTTGTACCGGATGTTGTATATTAAAATAGTTTGTTAAAAAATAAAAAGGCCCGGTTGCAGAATCTGTACACTTTGCAAATTCAAGTATCTCTTCATTTGTAAATACTTCTTGCTGGTTGGCTTTTTTTATTAATACGCCATCTAAACTTTTGCTCATACTAGTACTTAGTATACTTAATTTTAGTCTTCTTTCTTATAGATACTAAAAATACCATATGCTAATCCTGCGATTGCTACCCATTTAATAATTGGAGTTGCCATTAATGCTATTGCACTAATTGCAATTATAACTGCTCCGTCCCACGAAGTTCTTTCTATTGTTCTTGCCTTAACCCATTCAATTATAGCCATTTTCTGCTCCTTGCTTTATTTAAATATAAAACGGTGCCTAAAAAATAGACACCGTTTAATAAAGTATTTTTTAAGATTAATGTATCTTATGATTGTGCAAAAACTGATGTGCCGTTAACGACAGAAGTTCCTGAACTCTCTAATCTTGCTTCGAATCTCCAAACTGATCCGTTAAAAGTGATGATAGCATAACTACCTACACCAGGACCTGCATTAGTTAATCCAACTAAATTAGCAAAGTCATCAGCAGAACCGTCAGCGAGATCAACTGCGAAGTTTAGACCTACTAAACTACCTGTTGCGCCAACTGGTTTGTATATTGCTGATTTAGCCATATAAAACTGACTAGCAGTACCAATTTTCATAGTTTGACCGTTACTTCCTAACACATGGTATTCAATGATAATAACATCACCTAATGATGAATTAGCATATGTTGGCATAGTTACAGTTATAGCATTACCATCAGCCGGTGTCATATAATGTGTACCTGCAGCCAATAATATATCACTACCGTTTGCTAACTGTGTTTTAGCAGTTATACTTGCTCCCATCAGTCCAGTTGGACTGGCTTGAACAACAGAATCTTGTAATAATCTAACACCACCTGCTGTTGATCCGTCTGAAATTTTAAAACTGTTTGTGGAATCATCGAAGAACAAGTCTCCGTCTTTTCCTGTGTGTGCTCCAATTGCTTGGTTAATTACTTTGCCACGAATTTTTCTTAAAGCCATTTTGTTTTCTCCTTTAGAGTTTACGACGTCCTAGGTCTACAGAGTTTAGTCTCCATAAGTCTCACACTTTGGTGAGCACATAGTATTTATTAATCTAGTCACTAAAATAGCACCTAACGGTGCTATTGAGTTATGTTTTAATTATTTGTTTTGGTTGTTTAGTTCTGCAATGAATTTATCATATTTTGTATAAAAACTTTCATAAACATCATCAACCTTAAGTGGTTTAACATTCATTGGATTGTCTCCACCTGCGGCTGCTGGATAATGTGTCTTAGGACCGTTTAGTCCTCCACTTAAACCAACCATCTGTTCTTCTGAATCGCCGTATTCTTCGTTAGGCTCATTAGCATACTCTTCGATCTTTTCTGCATAGTTTTCAAATCCTGCTAATTGTAATATGTCCTGTAGTTCTTGTACTGGAACTTCTACACTTGCTTCTTCTACACTTGCTTCTTCTACACTTGCTTCTTCTGCACTTGCTTCTTCTACACTTGCTTCTTCTACAGACTCGTTCATATAATCAGTCATAACCCAATCTTGGAATTGTGTCATTCCTTCTAATGCCTCCATGTCTTCGTCTGCTACTTCTGAACCGTCTGTGTAAAACACAGGAGCATTTACCATAAAGTCTCCATTACTGATATCTTTCATATCGTAATCTAGTTTATTCATATCAACTGCTTTGCCTTTAAACATAATCTTGTCGTCCATATTTTCTTCTTGGACTTCTGTTTCTATTACACTTGCTTCATTAGTCGCACTTTCTACAAACATTCTAATCATTTCAGCATTGTCTTCAATGTCATCAGTACCTGTAATTTGCTCTAACTCTTGCATGTATGCTTTAGTAATAGGCATCTCGTCAATAAATGACATTGGGTCGTCTTCAAATTTATCTTCACCATATTTTTTTATCATTACGTCAACTTCATCTTGTTCCATTGCATCTGTTGTGATACCACTATTCATCGCCCACTGAACGTAACCTTCTGGAAGGCTATCACCATTCCTGCCAATATAGTTTTCATATTTTTCTACCCAAGAAATCATATCATCTTTTCTATCTTCTTGTACTGGAACTTCACTATTTTCTTTAATCATAATGTTGTTACTACTTGAACCCATAACACCACCTAAATAAAGCATACGATCTAATTCTGTTTCATCAGATTCTACATCTTCATGCACTTCTTCAACAGATGCTTCGTGTACACTCTTGTCCATCGACTCACCTACACCACCTAAGATTTTAAGACATTTTTCACCTACTTGTAAAACTACAGCTGGGTCTTCATCAATCAAATCTCTGATTGCGGTATAACAACTTAATGTTGCATCGTCAGCGTTCAAATGCATAGAGGCAAAGACATCGCCCATTTCATCTGCAATGTGATCATTGGCAGTAAAGCCGGAGTTTCCGGCTTTATCCATTAAATAATCGATATCAGCAATTAACCTATTTTTAAGTTCTTCTGCACTCGTTGACTTAGCGGCTTTTATTTCTTCTTCACTGTAAAGATTAAGCTCTTCCATGTCTGTAATTCTATCCACTTGGTCAAACGCTTCGTTTACACTTTCGTTCATTTTATCTTTAATTTCTTGTTTGATCTCATCATACTGATCTGCCATGCTAGGATATTTTTTTGCAAATTCTGCTTTAGTCATGCCCTCTTCGACATCCTGCATCATGTCTTTTACGGCACTTTCTTGAACAGTTTCTTCAGCAACTACACTATGAGTTTTACCTGCAGCAACAATACCTGCTTGTATATCTTCGTTATCGTAATTCTCTGCTATTTCAGACAGTTTTTTCATTACATCAATCATATGCATTTTATTTTCCTTCTTTTGCAAATTCGTATTTACGAGTCTCGATAGTTTTTAACATGTTCTCGTTATATTTGTCGCCGTAAAGTGAATCAACTTTAATTTCTTTTTGGTCTTTATATTCTGCATCATCTAATTTTGCAGTATATACTTCACCTTCTTGTTCTAAAGATTCTTCTCTAGCGATTTCTTCAGGATGATCTTTATTAATTACAACTATCTCATTTGGTGCTATGCCAACTGCATGTTTAAGATATTCATATAACACATGTGCAGTAACTGGATAGTTAACCTCCGCATCCATTATATAAACCTCTGCATTAGTTAATGTTTGAAAGTCCATTGGATGTTCTTGGATAGGAGTTTTCTTAGGCTTACTAAGACTTTTTAAATCAAATTTTCCAAGTGCATCTTCTAGCATATCCATAACTTCGTCTTCAATCATATTTGCTATTTTGATTCTAAAGTTATAAGTTGTGTCACTTTCTGTTAGATAATGTTTGAAAGTTTTCATAGTTGTCATCCTTTATTATAGTGTATTTATACATTTTTGCCTAGAATTTCGTTAAGAAGAGTATTACGATCTACTACCATTCCTTGTCCATCTGCAGGAGTATCAGGGGCATTTTGTTTATTTTTAAGATCTAATGTTGCTTTTTTGATTTGCAAATCTACCATTTTAAGTTTTTTATTAACTTTATTAGTTTTAGCAGTCAGTGCAGTATCTAACATTCTACTTGCGTTATTAAATATCTCTCCTGCAAACCTAGCCTCTACATTCATTCCTAAGTCCATTAAGTCTTGAAAGGTTTGTCTAGCAGTTTCAGCAATGTCATCTAGTTCAGCATCTGTAGTTTCTAAATCTCTTACAGTTGGTAATGCGGCATCAATCTTACTAACACTATCTAATGTAGTGTTAAGTTGAGTTATCGTAAGTGCTTCTTTTGGTTGTTCATCTACTGAATTATCTTCGTCTTCCAAGTCAAACAATTCTTCTAATTTCTTTGTCATGTGTCTCTCTTAAACAATCTCTACAAATACAATCATTATATTCATAGTTGATTTTACCCTTAGGTTCTTTATGACACCAGCAAACATGCCATCCTGATGTATCAGGGTTACAAGTAAATTCTTTATCACACAATTCACATGTTTTATACATTATTACTTATGCTAATTAAAATAGCGAATAATCGTTCAAATGTTCTAACAGTTGTTCTTTACTATTATGCATCATTAAATGTATAATAGATAATTCTTTTCCTTTTTCAACTGATGGTTGCAAAAAGTTTAGTTTTACTTCTTTTTTTGCAAAGTAATCTTTATCATATAACTTATGAGTAAACCCACCTGGTCCGTTAATATAATAATTACTATCTAACATTTTTGTTATTTTTATTAATCTATCACTTGCTGGCTTTATTCCTTGCGTCTCTGGACTTAATGTAGAAGATTTATAAAAGTCTTTTTTAATATCTAAAAAATCAAAAAATTGTGTAATACTGTAAATTGCAAAATCACTAATGTATTGTGAGTGAAAATCAAAAACAGTTGTTACATAGTCCATGCCTTGTGTAAGAAATTTACTTTTTTTATATGTATGTTCTAGTTTTTTGTAAAAGTTTTTTTTAAATTTTTCTATATCTAACACTATCGTATCTTTTATTAGTGTGTTCTGACTTTTATTTTTTATAGGTATAATAAAATTATAAATTTTATCATTAATAATTATTGTGTTTTTATGTATAAATGCTTTGTTGTTAAAATTTACGTCGTCAAAAAACACAAACTTATCTGCGGCTTGAATTAAGTTTAATTGTCCTATATATGGAAAGATATAAGGTTGCATGATTGCAACTCTAGTTTCATTTAACATATAATTACTTATCTATGTTTCTTACCTTGGTGAAATATATCTGATTCGGTAACAATTCTAAAATTTAGTCCTTGTCGTTGACACCATTTAGACGCCGCTTCCCATTTAGCATGGTTAATTGCTATTGCTAATCTATCTCTTTGGCTAGTTTTTTCTGTAAGTCTTGTTTGTCCACTTGGCTTTATTTCAATAAGTTCAGCACGTTTTTTGCCAGTTTTATTCTGATAAACAATAAGAAAATCAGGAACATATATAGTTTGTTTTCCTGTTAATGGATTTCTGTAAGGTATCTTAACTGATTCACTTGCCCATTGTATTACACTTGGATGATTGTCACAGAAACGCATAAAAGCATGTTCCCAACTACTTCTATAAGTTGGTTTTTTAAGTCCAGCATACTTGTTAGTATTTGCTATTTCGTATAAACCTTTTGCCCACTTGTTAGCCATAATTAGGCTTTAACTTGTTGTGATACTCTAGCCGGTACTTGTTTAACGTTTACATAACCTAACAGACTGGAACCTGATCTACTACTATTTAAAAGTAAAGGTACACTAAGCCTAGGATCAGTACTTTCGAATTTACTAATAACTTCATGAGCATAGAGATTTAACTCATTTATTGAGTCTAGTATACCAGCAATAAGTGCTGCTGCTGCTTGTTCATTAGGCGTTCGACGGATACAAAACGACTTAACAAGTTCATAGTCGTTGTCTGTAAACTTTCCTTTGGGACTGAACTGTGTGGAAAAAAATTCGTTGACTCTGACATCTACATTATCGTTAATATTTGTTATAGGTAAAGCAGTGTTTTGTGTTGTCATTTGCAGTATTCCTCCCAATATTTTAATCTATCGTTATACGGAGTTCTTTCTTTATCGTGTTTCTTTAATATTTCTATATAATGTTTATAGTCGATTATCATGTGTAACTAATTCCAGTGCTAGAAGATTCTGTTTCTACAGAAGTAGTCGAACCTACACTAGTTGTATTACTAGTTGTTATGGTTGCTGGTACAGAATTAGTTCCTCCATACTCTAAAGATTGTCGACGAGTTAGATCAGATATTTCTTTTTTAAGAGATGAGTTACTAGGATCGTTATTAAGTAGTTGAGTTAAATTTGTTATTCTATTCTGTATCTCTATTTTTTTATTGTTTCGTGTGTTAGTACTATTAGTCAAGTCTTTTTCGTCAAAGTCACTTAATTTTCTGATACTGCCAGCACTACGAGTTGTGTTAGGTACAGATTTTCCATTACCCATACTGAACGGATCAGAAAAAAATGAACCTGCTACATTAAACGCAGTATTAAATATATTACTTTTGTTACTTGTTACCACTCCCTGCGGTGCACTATTATTAAATGAAGAAGTCCTGTCAACTGGTGTGCCTATACCACTTAGTGATTCTCCTGTTTGTACACGATTATTTCCAACTAACGCAGTAGGAAGTATTACATCGGTTAACGGATTTTTACCTCGTAATATACTGCCAACCGCTCTTTCTAAGTCTTTTTCAAATACTCTGCCTAAGTCTGCATCTTTCGAATTATTAAATATAACCGCACCTTTAATTACTGCACCCAAAAAATTACCGTCGAATAAATCTTGAGTGACAGTATTAAGTGCATCAACAAGACCTCCTTGATAAAAGATACTATCAGTAACTCCGCCCCCAAATACACCTAATGGACTTGGACTATTATCGTAGTGAACATCAGTAAATCCTTTAGGATTTATGTTGTTTACAAATCCTGTTGCATACTTCACTGTTTCGTATTGGATGTTCATAGTATGTTGCATTAAACTACTGTTAGCATACGAATGAGTATCGTGCCCAAAAGCATTTATTATAGGATTAATTAATGTATATTCTGCAAATCTTTTTTGTAACATTGAATAGATTCTAATGTCTTTAAAAAATCTTTGATTTCCATCACTAAATCCAAACTCGTTGCCTCTATATCCACTGTATCTGTCATTGGTGCTATAGGCTCCGTTGCCTATGGCATATTTACTATCGTTATAAAAGAAATTTGCGTAAGTGTGCAGTACACTTCTTATAAGATCTCTTTGATCATCATGGAATACAACATTAACAGGGTTATAATTTAATTTATGCTGACTATGCACTTGTCTGTTATACTGGTTGTGTGTTTGTACATCGATATTAAAACTAGGTAAATCAACACTTTTAACTAACATGTTCATTTCTAATTTGTCTATACTATCAAATAATCTTGCAGCCTGAGGCGTGAGATTAAATACAACATGAAAAAGGTTACTGTATCGTGGTTGCAACTCGTAATTGTTATCTATAAACAAACGAGATGCATGTTGGAAATCTTTTATTTGGTCGCCTTGAGATAAGGCATTTAGTATTGAGTTAACACTAGTCATGGATTACCTCCTTAACCGGTTACAGTTTGACCTATTGCTCTCGCAACAGTTGCTCCAACACCGTCACCAATTGGACTCTGAATTGCATTATCATATCTAATACTTGCAGTAATTGTTACTGCTTCATTTGATGCATAGTTTAAGTCGTTATAGTTTACGTTGGTTAAGAAACAACCATATAATTCCCATGTTTCAAGAACATTAGCAACACTGGCTCCATTGCCACCGTCTAAAATTTCAAATCTTGTTACAAATTTATAGTCGATGCCTGAAGTTGCACTAGCCTGTTCCATGAAGTCAAATTGTTTCTGAACTTGCTCGCCTAACAATCTGCTAACTGATCCGTTAACGTCGTCTCTAAAGTTAACTGATATTGGATCCCAACTATGTTTTCCTGCAACATATGCTCTACTATTGTAGATTGGAATTTCAATTTCTTCAAATGTTAAGTTTGGTCTTGTTATATCCATAACCTGTTTAGTTAGTTCTGTACGTGGAGTAGACACACCTAAGTTCTCAAACAAAGCACGGAAGCGATATTTAAGTTTTGGCATAAGCAAACCTTGCGAGTTTGCTGATTGATCACTGTCTAATGGTACAGTAAATTTTGTTAGTGATGAAACTGACATATTGTCTGCCTCCTTCTCTGTGTTATTTTATAATAATATTTATCAAATATCTTTCGTAAAAAATGGGTGGTATTTGTAGTACCACCCATTAATTTCGTTATTTTAGGTGTCTAAAACAGTTATACTACTGCACTTGCACTAGCAATGTTGCCTGATTCAATTTCACCTGTGTTCTTAAGTCTAATTGGAATAAAAATAAACTCTGCAGACTTAACTGGCTCAATCGCTATATCAACATATAGTTCATTACGATCAATTCTAGTATTAGTATTGTTCGTTTCGTCACAAACTACTAAGAAATCAAATATACCACGTTTTGAAACTAAGTCATTCATGATTTGTTCTACTTGTTGTTTTAGTTCGTCTCTTGTAATCTTGTCGTTTGGCTCGAATACAAATCCTAATGCAGTCGATTGTAATACACCTCTTAAATATCCAACTAGCCTAGAAACATTAATTCTATCTAAACTACTAGTGCTTGCTGCTCTAGTCTTGTTACCATAGTTCAAAATTCCTACGCCATTAAAGAATGTAATCGGATTAACTCTATTTGAGTAAAGTGTATCTCTTAAACTTTCTCTAACATTGTCTGTAACAAACTCACCAGTTGCAGCATTAATATAACCAATTGCAGTTACATTATCAACTAAGCCACGTCTTGTACCTGCTGGAGCAAACCACTGGAATGATTGGTCATCACTTCTACTAATTGTTCTTAGCATCATGTGACTTGCCGGAACAACGATAGTATTTCCACTAAGGTCATTTGTTTGTCCTGCTGGATAAAACACAGCTAAGTACGGATCTGCACTTACTAGTCCATCTTCACTATTATCTGCGGCTACATTAGTATTACTTGCCCAGTTTTGAATAGCAGTACTTGTTCCTTCTAATCTCATACTTGTGTCACCAACCACAAATGCAGTATTGCGTCTGTCGTTGTTTAATGAAACCATGTTACTTATTAACTCTGGATAACCAGGAGATGCAATAATATTAAAGTTTCTACTATCTTCTCTTAATGCTTCACTATTATCAATAGCCGATTTCAATGCTGCTACTACAACCTGTCTAACTGCTTTTCTGCCTAGGAATGGTGAACCATCACTTCTGTTACCACTTACTGTTACCCATGCATCCTTTTCATTTGGAAGTGTTGGATAAAGTGTAGTATCTGAAAAGTTAGTTCTTGAGAAATAATTACTTCTATACTGTTTTACACTTAGACTACTACGTCTTGTATTAAACAATAAAGTACCTCTAGCAAAAAGTGTAGGATCTGGAACATCTAAATCTACAACACTAAGACTCTGTAACGCAACTATTGTAGGAATAGTTCCTGTTACTATATCAGTAGTTGTGTCTGACATAAATCTTGCATCTGCAAAAAGTATACCGTTCTCAGTCAATTGGTCTGTGTTATCAATTAATACCCAAACATTTTCACTGGCTGCGTTTACTTGATATCTATAAACTTTAGGATAATTTTCTAAATCACTAGTATCAATCCACAAATCTCCTGTTACCAATGCAGTTAAATCAGTTTGTACAGTTGGTTCAGTTACACTCATAATTGGGCCTAACGGATCTGTGTTTGATAAGTTAAATCCTCTAGCATCACTGGTTACCGTCTTATAACCTTTCCAAGTACCGCCATTTTGTATCAGTATGTCTGCTTCTGTTCCGCCATGAAACCAATTTCTATTGTTTACTGGATCTGCGTCTGGAGCATTTATACTTGCAGTATAAGTTGGAGCAACCCAGTTACTTAAAATTAAGTCACTGCTATTACCTGCTCTAACTTGTCCAGTTGTAATTGCAACTACAATACCTGCAGTTGTTAATGGAGTACCGCTTGTATTTTTTAATATAATCACTCCACCTAGTGTGTGTTTAATTTTTATAGCACCTGTACTAAGTATTTCTGCACTAACGTTTGCTACATTCGCAGCATTAATATCACTTGCTAGTGTAGTTAATGTAGTGCCACTTAGTACAACTGTTACAGCACTAGATAATGTTGTACTATTTGCTATACTTGCTTGAATAGTAAATGTATTACTAGCAGTCAAACTTGCAGTTGTAACATTACCAGTGACTTCTAAGTCTCCAATAGCAAACCTTCTAAACAGTTTATAAGTTATTGTATCATTTTCAGACACATCAAATTGTGCATAGTATGTACCTACTGCTATATTCTCTCCACCGAGTACATCATAGTTCTTAAGAGCAGTGACATCGTTCTCATAAAGAGGAACACTTACACTGTCGAACGTTGCAGTTGTTGAATTAAAAACACTTACATCTAGTAATGCACCAGTGTTGGTTGCAGTTGTCTTTTGCCAAATACTTCCTGATGGACGAGGTGTTGTGTCTGTTGATTTAAATTCTGGAACACTATATGTTGCACTCTGTTGTATTAATGGTCTTGCGAATGTACCAACAGTTAAACCTGCTGCTGTAACTATTGAGCCTGTTGCATTTGCAAGAATAATTTTACCATCAGCAACAGATCCGTTAGACTCTGCTAAACTAGTTGCATAAATTTCTATTTTACCGTCTACTGCGGCAGCAGTTACACCATCTATTGAGGCGTTGTTAATGCTTGTTGCTAGGTTAGCACTACTTGTTCCACTTAATGTAACAGTTGTGCCGTTAATTACTATTGAATTACCATTAACTAACGTAGGATTTGCGATTGTTCCAGTGATTGTTGGATGTGCAATTTGCCATGCACTTGATCCTACTAGTACCCATGCATTACTTCTGTTTTTGTAGTAAAGTGGATTGGATATGTTAGTTGCAACAATAGCATAGTCGCCGATAGCACCGATTGATGTTAACGGAACACCGCTTGAAAGATCAGTTGTTGCTGTAATTACTGTTGGTATTTTATTTGTAAATGTTCCTGCAGTTAAGTTCCATTCAAATATACCCCAACGAGTATCAGTGCCTACATCAAACCATACTGTTCCGTTTACCGGATTTCCTGTTGGTCTACTAGCACTAGAAGTTAATGTTGCTAAATCTACATCTGCTCTTGTAACGTATGCTCTGTTACTCGATCCAAGTAAACTGTATGCAGCCATTAAGCCGAATTCGTTAATTTCATGTCCATTGATAGGAGTTCCACTTGCAGTTTGGTAAAATAATGGATTACCAAATGTTGAAGTAAGTTCTCGTTGACTACCAATTAAGTATGTGCTTCCTGCATTTGCGGAAGTTGTTCCTGCCGCAGTTCCTGTTCCGGTTCCGCTTGTCTTGTCTTGGGCTGTTGCTACTATTATTGCTGGTATCGTTCCTGTTGCACTTGCAACATAGTTGGATTCATCAATGACTGTAACTTCTACGCCGGGTGATACTAGTGCCATATTATTCCTCATCCTTTAAAGTAAAGATATTATTATAATATATTTATCCAATAGTTAATAAAACCACCTAAAAACTACATACCCTTTAAAGGTTCGTTAAATAAATACATGTATGAGACCGTTATGTTATATATGCAATATCACTCCTGTTGCTGTAAATTATCATCGAGAGGATAAAATTTATTACAGAAAACTATGTGATAAATGTGAAAGAAAGAAAAAGAAAGTTTCTTTACATAAATCGCCTAGATGGAAGTTGGCAGGTTATAGAAAAAAGAAAATGTGTGAATACTGTGATATTAAACTGCCTATGATAGAACAACTAGTAGTATTTCATGTTGATTCTAATCGACAGAATATAAATGTTAGTAACTTAAAGACAGTCTGTTTAAACTGTAATTTTGAGTTGTCTAAGACTGGGTGGGTGCAAGGAGATCTGTTAGAAGATCATTGACAACGTTTTGTAATTCGTCAACAGTTCCGTTGTTGGTTATTAAATAGTCAGGAGTGGTTCCTACCCAACTGTATTCACTAGAATGTATATCAGGAAATAAAACTGGCATTTGTTCAGCATCAGTAACTGCTAAGTTCCACCATTCAGGATCCTCATCTCGTTTAACTCGAACAATCTTTCCTCCAAGTCTGCGTATCATTTGTACTTCGTTTGGAAACCTTGCGTCTGTTATTACTATATTATGTGTTGCATCTTTAATACGATTTTCCATAGTTAGTATCCAAATGTCTTGATGCCAATGATTTCTAAATACTTCTGATCCTATTAATTGTAGTGCTAGTCTGGGAGTAAAGTTAGGAATACCCAATCTCTCTCCCCACCATTTATCCTCTGCTTCACGCCATATTCTACTTTGGGCAGTAATGCCTTCTACTAATTCTCTATCCCAATTAAATATCTTAGCAGTAGCATCTTTAAGACTCGAGGCAAAACTTTCGTGCTTAAAGTCTTGTTCGACAAGCATATCGCCGACAGTTCCTTTGCCGCTACCAATTAGTCCACATATCCCTATAATCATATTTTTGATTCCGTATTGTATCAAGTTTATCTGTGAATGTCTTAAACTTTGTGTTATCTCTGTAATCTGTGTCTAGTTGTACTATTAACGATTTTAAAACTTGAATTGCATTATAATAATCTTCAGCTCTTTTACTATTACTAAGTTTTACAATACTACGATTTAACTGTTCTGTCAAGTAATTTCTAAATTCTTTTGGAAGTACACATGGATTTAAATGTTGTGGGTAGTTACATATATACATATCTGCCCCATAAGCATCCTGTTCGTTTTTTATGATGTAATCTACTAAACTTTCAACGTAAGGAACACTATATGCACTAAGAACAGTGTTATACATTACACTACATTTTAAAGATAATATCTTTTGAATATTTTGATCTATTGTTTTCCATATCGATCCGTATCTAATATATTCTGCGGATTTGCCTACTGCATCTATACTAAGTGTAATATGTAAGTTATGAAATCTTTTTGCATACTCTAAAAACTTATCGTCTATCATACTTGCATTTGTTGTAATAAGCAGATTTATATTAGTATCACATGTATCTAGTATATCGTAGAACTGTTTAATATATGTAGGTTCTCCGCCGGTAAACATAAGTTTTTTTATTTTAGGAATCATTTCCTTTATGTCATTGGATATTTGTTCGGTGTGTTCAACATAGTTTTTATCTAGAGAATACCCGTAGTAGTCTTTTAAGTTATGTGCATTGCTTTCTTTTGAAATTCTACTACTAAAAATAGGCTCGCAACTTCTACATGCAAAATTACACTTATTACTAAGTCTTAAATCTACATATTCAACGTTTGGTGTATCTGGTATTGAATATTCATTTAGACTGCGTTGCCTTAAACTTATCTGATTATTTTTCTCTTGATACTTGCAAGAACTGCAACCTTTGGGCCACATACCGTTTTCAAGTTCAGTCCTCACAGTTGCAAGTTCTTTACTATTCCAATATTGTAAAGGTGTAAGGGTACTACTTTCGGTAAAATCACAACAAGGCTTTGTGAAGTTTTGCCCAATAAACTGGTGCATGTAAGGTAACGGACATTTGATCAATTTATTAACCTATAATGAATGAAAGTGGATCAGATCCGTCAACATAATTTCTCAAGTCTTCCTCTAGTTGTTGCATCTCTGCTTGGGCTTCGGCTTTTAGAGTGTCGCCATTCATACTTGTACCACCTTGTGGTCCTGCTATAGTACTAAATTTACTTCTTGCTTCGCCTAATGTAAATTTAGCCAATGCTAATGAATAATCTTGTATCCAAGGTTGTGTTTGTTTATCTTGTAGTAAGTTACTTTCTGGTCGATCATTGTATACCCAAAGAATAACCTTTTCTCCGCTATCATTAAATTTTCTTA
>Ga0209710_1001540_pt1 | contig 17418 bp, 10 predicted proteins | sample ArcticOcean_MG_C_5_FD_187436 | JGI IMG/M metagenome (GOLD analysis project Ga0209710, IMG submission 187436) | Marine microbial communities from western Arctic Ocean - ArcticOcean_MG_CB4_138 (SPAdes) (version 2) | ecosystem: Environmental > Aquatic > Marine > Oceanic | place: Arctic Ocean...
TGCTCTCAATTGTCAATCGATTATATATCTATCGATTAACGACGATAAATTTGATATTTGAATAATGATAGTAGTAGTAATCTTCTCCATTTCGTGATTTCCAAGTTTTCTAAAATCTCTTTCAATTTAGCAATTTTCCTAAACAGTCGTAGTAAAATCCTCATTATATTCTTATTAATAATAAACAATGGCTCGTACTAAACAAACCGCACGTAAATCCACCGGTGGCAAGGCCCCGCGTAAACAATTGGCGACTAAGGCCGCGCGCAAATCTGCGCCAGCGACCGGTGGCGTCAAGAAGCCGCACAGATATCGCCCAGGTACTGTCGCCTTGAGAGAAATCCGTAAATACCAAAAATCAACGGAACTCTTGATCAGAAAGTTGCCGTTCCAACGCTTAGTGCGTGAGATCGCGCAAGACTTCAAGACCGACTTGAGATTCCAATCGAGCGCGGTTTTGGCGTTACAAGAAGCCTCTGAAGCTTACTTGGTCGGTTTGTTCGAAGACACGAACTTGTGCGCGATCCACGCCAAGCGTGTTACGATCATGCCAAAAGATGTCCAATTGGCCAGACGAATCAGAGGCGAACGCGCTTAAGCGCCATCCTCTCAATCGTGACATGTACTGTTATATCTATTGCTTGCAGTCCTGATTAATTCTCTCACATAAAAAGGAGACAATAATCGAGCGCGCGCGATCGTATATATACATATGCTCAAACATCACACACATACAAAAAACAATGGAAAGTCTTCTTTCCACCACGTATAAACACGTACTTAAGATTCGAACAAAATACGTACGCGCGCGTTCGTCGTACCCCTCTCTCGCTCGTATTTATATACTATTATTCTTTATAATTACATATTACAAAACTATTTATTAATATATATCTTCTTCTTCTTCTTAAAGCCATCGTCCCCAAATATTATCTAAAACATGTTGTTTCCCTTGCTTTAACCATACTTTAATTTCTTCTCTGAGATAGTCCGAATCTTTCTTCAAAGGCGATGACCAGACTTCGATCAACTTTTCTTTTGAACAAATCGATCTCTTCTTCAAAGCGTAAAGTAAATTCACGACTCTAGGTTGCGAACGACCTTCAATTTTCGAACACAAAACTGGTTTCGCAGCATACTTGTCCTTAATTACCAAGAAACAGTCAAACACTAAACCGTTCAATAACGCAGTCGCAAACGGCCCAACGGCTTTCTCCAACTCTTCAACATTCATCGCTCTTAAAGGCAACTCCCACAAGTGTGGGCCAAATCTAGGCGCAACCCAACATACGACACGATCACGATTTGGAGCATATCTCGGCATCGGGTCATCTAAAACTTTATCCATGCCATTTAATAGACATTCGCCAGAACCGACTTCTTTGCTACCGAACCAATTCGGTTCAACCGTCGTCGCGCCGACGACGTACGGGCGCTTCGCAGTTTGAATCAAATCGTTATAGACAATAAATTCCGAAGCTGTTTTATGCAAAGCTGAAGATGGGTGTAAAAAAACTGGTCTATCTCCTCCTCCTAAATTAGAAGAAGATGAGAAAGCCGGTTTATATCGCAACGCCTTCGTGCTTCTCGATAACGAGTCCAAGCGCTCACCGCGGATTTCTGCGTCTCGAGTGTACTGTTCGAGTTCTTTTTGCTTCGAGCGTCTCGCAACTTTATCAATCCATCCACTACAAAGAGCTTTTCGCAACGCTTTATCTAAATCAGAATTCGGTTTGATCAGAATCTTATTCACTAATTTTTTTGATTCAAGAGTATGATCATCTTCCGAGCTTAATAAACCAATAGTTTTTAATATTCGCAAAAGCTGTTTACGTAAATCAGACATCTCGCGCATCGTTCTCTCGTGTAAACGATTTTCTTGACAAAATACGTGTGCTTTAGATGGACCATGATTTTCTACAAACTGCTCGTAAGCCAATAAACATTGAGCAACAGTCAAGGCGTCTGAGTTTATGTGATGGAACTTAACGTGCGGTGGCGGCCCTTTCGGCTTTTTTGCCTCCTTCTCCATCATATCAAAGTCATCGTTCACATCATATTTTTTGTTATTATCATCATCATTATCATCATTATCATCAATTGCTGTTGTTGTAACATGTTTTAAAAACGGTGAATCCATACCGAGACCGGCGCATATGGCAATCGCGTATAACAAACAGTGCTGGACACCTGATTGAGATGCAGCTAATAACATTCTCGATTGTCTTGGACTAACTGGAATCTGTGCCATTTCTCGACCAATACTAGAGAGTTCGCCGATTTGATTCGTAGCTCCGAGGATTTCTAAATTTCGCGTAGCCTCGCGAACTTGTTCAAAATCAGGAGGCGTGATGAATGGAAAATTCAAGACTTTGTCGATGCCTAAATAGCGCATGCTTAAAACAACTCCATCGACGGGCGCAGTCGTTATCGCCGGTGCAGCAAAATCGTCTAAATCGTTAACGTAGTGCGCAGATGAAAACAAGCGATAGCAATGTCCAGGAGCTGTTCTTCCAGCTCGACCGGCGCGTTGTTCAGCAGATGCTTTCGAAATCCATCCAACTTCAAAGCGAGACATGCCGGAAGTTCTTTCATATTTTCTCTCCTTTTGACGTCCAGCATCGACGACGTATCTAACACCAGGAATCGTGAGCGACGTTTCGGCAACGTTTGTGGAAACGACGACAGTTCGCTTATATCCTTTCGGAGTTTTAGCAAATACGCGCGCTTGAGCTTCTGGAGGAAGCATAGCGTATAAGGGTAAAACGTTCAACGGACCGGGACCTTCATCTTGATCATTATCTTCGTCACCTCGTTGTTTTTCTATCACTCCTCCGTTATCTGCTGTTTTCAAATGAGCAGTTGGTGCGTATTTTCGCGCCCATTGCGCCTCGGCCACTTTCGTTTCTTCCTCGGTCAACTCGTCACCCATGACGATGACTTCATCTTCTTCAGAAATATCCGAGCGATCATCGTCATCGTCGTCATTGTTAATATCAAAATCATCTTTGAACGTATCTTCGTCAAAGTTATTTAACATTTCACCTGCGGCATCGGCGACATCAACATCGTAGGCATCGCCAATTGCATCATCTATGTGCTCGGTCTCTTCTTCTTCTACTTCTTGCATTTTTTCTTCTTCTTCTTCTTTCTTCTTAACCTTTTTCTTCAAAGGATAATTCCCTCTCAACCGAATGCAAAACTCTTCGACTTCTCTTTGACCAGTTAAAAATACGAGAACATCTCCAGGCGGAAGCTTTCGGTGAATCGCTAATGTTTTTCTCAACGCTTCGGAGACGTAATCTATCATTTCTGTTCTTCGCGAAAAATGTATCGTCACAGGAAACTGTCGTGCTGCCACGTTCATCACGATTGGTGGTATTGGACACAACTTTTTATTCTTCACAAACTCTTCGACTCTTAATGTAGCAGACATGACGACAAGTCGCAAAGGTGTGATGATACCCTTATTGTTCTTCTCTTTCGTCAAAGCCGCTCTCAAAGGTATAATTCTTGATAACAAACCGAGCAGAATGTCCGTATTAACCGAGCGTTCGTGCGCTTCGTCAACAATGATCACTGAATACTTCCGTAACAATAAATCTGCTTGAATCTCTCGGAGTAAAATACCGTCGGTACAGAACTTAATTCTTGGATTATCTCCTATGCGTTTATCGTGTCTTACTTGGTATCCGATGTCGCCACCTAATTTCACGTTAAGTTCTTCGGCTATTCTTTTCGCAGTGGACGTTACGGCAACACGTCTCGGTTGTGTGACACAAACAGCTCCTGGATGATCTATGCAATTTGGATCTCCATAACCGGCTTCGTACAGAAATTGTGGAACTTGAGTCGTTTTACCGCACCCTGTTTGTCCGCAAATAACAGTCACTGGATTTGAGTTAATCGCGTGCATAATTTCATGCTCTTCGCCTAAAATAGGAAGTTGCAAACGTCCTTCTTGTATTTTTTCGTCTCTTTCTACTGGTACGACAAAAGCGCTTCCAAGGAATACATCGTGGTACTCCGATTTCGCAGGCGGTCGCAACGACAATTCATCATCCAAATCTTCTTTGAGCTTATATTTTTCTCGCAAAGCTTGAACTAACGCTCGCGTAGCTCCATCGAGCGTTTTCATGCCAATCTTCGATTGTTCAATTATATCCACATCACTTTGAGCTGCTAAATCTACTTCTTCTTGTTCTGTTAATTTCCGTTCTTCTTCTTCATTTGGTTCCTCATTATTTCTCATTTGATGGTGAGCTGCTGCTGCTGAGTTGTTGTTGAATTCGTCGTCATCATCATCGTCGTCTTCTGCGTCTGCTTCGTCTTCTTTGTTGTTGTTATTACTGTTGATCTTTTCCCGTTTCGCGAGTAATTCTTCATCTTCTCTGTTTCCTGGCAAATATTGATTAATCCCAATTCGTTCTGCTTTCATTTGTTTCGTCAATTTCTCTTTCCTCGTCTCCTTCGCTCCGAGCTGTGACGATTTATTGAAATAAAACATCTCTTCCTCTTTCAATTTGTTCCTCTTCAACGACTGTAAGACCTCTTCTCTTCCTTCCCGTTTTCTCTTATCATCTTCGACTTTTAATAATTTCCTCTTTTGTGATTTCGAGAGTTTCTTTTCGAATGGATCATACATCTTCTCCTCTCGTTGTCGTCGTTCATCAAAGTTCTTAGTAACGTTCTTCTTCCTCTGTTGAAGCAGTACGAGACCTTGATTTTCTAACTCGTGCGAGAGTAAGGACAGTTTTTTATCATCAGCATCGACAACATCACCGACATTGACGACTGTGTTATCGTTATCTTCCAACATGGTACCGTAGGTCTTATTAGTCCTATTAGTCCTATTGGTCGTTCATTTTATTTTAATTAATTAACCAGCAGGCAGCATATGGTATGACATGCGTGCTTGCAGCCGTCAAAAACTGACTGACTGACGCGATGAAAAATCGAATTTTTAATGACGTTTTCTTTACACTTTTTATCACACGTAAGGAAGGACACGCGGAACAAGTTTATGTATACATACATCAATAATCTGTAATATTACAGCGATGATTGCGGCAACGGCCTGTTATCGTCCCCCTTCTTCTTCTTCTTCTTCTTTTAACTCGTCGTCTTCTTCAAACGTACACGGAAGAGACGCGTTTACAGATTATACGAAACATTCAATAAGAAACAACAGAACGCGACGAAAAACAAGAACGATAGCAGTAGTAGAGAGAAGAAGTTTAGGAACTTCATCGGAGAACGTAAGAGAAACTCTAGTGAACGAAATATCACGAACGATTTCTGAAAACAATAATAGTACTATTGCGAATGATTTAATTCAGGTCGGCGCAGTAATCGCAGCACATGGGCTAAAAGGCGAAGTGAGAATATTTCCAGAGACCGATTTCATAGAAGAACGATTTATGAACCCTGGGGTAGATTTATACGTAGAAAACGTCGCACAAGGACGCGCGTCGAAGAACGCAGAGTTCGATAGACCTATTGCCGAAGGAAAATTCATGAGAGTCGTTACCGGGAGATGGGTGACGAGTAAAGGAAGAACGGAACCAATCGTGCAATTTAAAGGGTGCTCGGATAGAACGCAGGCGGAGTCCATGATTGGAAGACGAATATATATAGCAAAAGATAATCGACCAGTAATTGAAGAAGAGGATGAATTTTATGCACAACAGCTGGAAGGATTAACCGTGATTATGCACGAAGGTGAGAGAGAAGTTATTGGCGTTGTCGAAGACATTTATCGCGGCGCAGGCGAAAAAGACCTTCTGAAAGTCATCATGCAACCAGTATTGGAAACTAAAACGAATAAAAATGGAGAAGTTGAGTATGATATCGTTGAATATTACGTATTTATACCGTTCGTAAAAGATATCGTGCCAGTAGTCGATATTGACCAAGGCTTGATTGAAATAACTCCACCGCCTGGGTTGCTCGATTTGAAGCAAAAAATTAAGAATAAATAAATAAGAAAAGCGGTAGCGCAATATTACTACATGTAATATATTATTACAGTACTAGTACATTAATTATTATTATATTTACTACTATAGTATACATATGGAAGACACATAAAAAAAGAAGATTATTATTCTTCGGGCGAAGAGAAAGAATCTAATTCAAAGCTTTGACCTCCAACTCGAATTCCAGTCAACAACGAAGTCGCAATCGGTCTCTTATAATTTCTTAAGCTCAAACTCGAATATACAACAGAAACTGAACTTAACGCCATCAACGCAGCTGCTGCCCACGGCGGCAACTGAAACAAAGTCCTCGAATAAAACAAACCTGCAGCCCACGGAATGGCGATGATATTATAACCCATAGCCCAGATATAATTCATTTTAATTTTGCGAAAAGTCTCGCGTGCGATATCTAGACTTACGGCGACATCTTCTAAATCGCTCTTCATCAATACAAAATCGGCAGCTTCAATGGCAACTTCTGTTCCACATCCTATTGCTATTCCAACATCTGCAGAAGCTAACGCCGGAGCATCGTTGATACCGTCGCCAACCATGGCTACAACAGCATCAGGATTTTTATGCTTAAGTTCAGAAATTTTATCAGCCTTTTCCTTTGGGGACATTCGAGCAAAAACTTTCTGAATGCCGCATTCACTTGCAATAGCTTTCGCAGTTTCAATGTTATCTCCCGTTACTATGATACATTCGATTTGCATTCTAGACAACATGGCAACAACACCAGCAGCCTCGGGCTTAATTGGATCGGACACCGCAAAAACACCTTCAACAAGATTGTTAAACGAGACAAAAACTACCGTGTGCGCCTCTGATTCATGCTTCTTTGCAAATAAGCGAGCTTCTTCGGAAATATTTTGAATAAGTTTTTCGTTTCCTATTTGTACTGTGAGCCCGCTTTCGAGCGTACATTTCAATCCTTCGCCTGGAATGATCTGCGAAGAGATAACTTTATACTTTTCGCTTTTAGACGTAATCTGAGCTTTATTCTTACTCGTTTCCAACGCATATTCAACAAATGCCCGCGCAAGCGGGTGTTCGCTATCTTTTTCAGCAACTGCGACTATTTCAGCAACTTGCTGTCTCGTAAAATTACTACCACTACTACTGCTATTACTACCAAAGAGCCTCAATTCCAATACTTTTGGTTTTCCTTGCGTTAGAGTTCCCGTTTTGTCAAACATTACCGTATTTACCTTTGCCGCGCGTTCTAAACCATCTGCACCTTTGAATAAAATGCCGTTGCTCGCACCTACTCCAGTACCGACCATTACTGCCGTTGGTGTTGCTAAACCTAGTGCGCATGGGCAAGCAGTCACGAGAACGGAAATGCCAAAAAGCATTGCAAAAATCAATTTTGATTCATTCTCCGGCAGCCAACTTTCGGGATACATATTCTGCACGCCGACATAATACCACATGAAGAACGTTGAAGCTGATACAATTAGCACAAATGGGACGAAAATGTTCGAAATCGAATCTGCAGCTGCTTGAATAGGCGCTTTCGCGAGCTGTGCGTTTTCAACGAGAGTAACGATTTGGAACAAGGATGTTTCCGAGCCAACTTTTTCTGCGCGCATGTGAAAAGCCGCTCCAGCGTTGAGCGTCCCACCAGTAACGGCATCATTTCTACTTTTTTTCACCGGCATGGATTCTCCAGATAACATAGACTCATCCAAGTAAGCCAAATGTGAATCCACTAAAACACCATCAGCGGCGACTCGAGCTCCCGGCATTACTTTCAACATATCGCCTCTATGAATCAAAGATGCCGAAATCAATTTCTCTGAGTATGTACCGTCTTCATTTAAGATTAATAAAATTGTTTCAGAGGGCACAAGCTGGAGCAACTTTGTCACCGCGTCTGAAGTTTTCTTCTTTGCGTTCGATTCTAAATATTTACCGAGTAAAATAAACGTAATCAACATCGAACTCGTATCAAAAAAAGTCTTTCCATAGTTATGCCCAGTGGTAACGCAATGAAACATTGTGAATACCGAAGCGAAATAAGCAACGTTTGTCGCCATGGCAACTAAAACGTCCATATTTGCGCTTCCGTTCTTGAGCGATTTATACGCTCCTACATAAAAGCGTCTCCCGACTACGAATTGTACAGGTGTCGCTAATGCCCACGAAATGTATGTTGAAATCTTCACGTCTAGGATTTGCTTTTTAAAGAAATCTTTGAACAAATCGGCGCGTGAAAACGCAACGTGTATCAAAATTATTGGCACCGTATACATCAACGCCGAAAGCAAGAGTGACCAATATTCTTCGGTTTCTGTTTTCCGTTTTTTCGAACCTCCCTCTTTCCCATCGCCGACGTAAAGTAAAGTACAATCGAATCCACAATCTTCCACGGATTGAATTATCGTCCTCGGCCCACTGACTGCTGAGTCAAAAGCTACTTTCGCCGAGCCTCGAGGGAGCAACGCAACTGTAGCCGTTAAAACTCCATTGGTATTTTTCAACGCTTGTTCGACCGCAGTAGTACACGCCGAACAAGTCATTCCTTCTACTGATAAGAATATGTTTGCTATTGATGTTTCTTCTTCTACTTCGCAGTCGAACCCGCACTCTTCTAAACTATTAACTAATAATTGTTTAAACTCGTTCGTTATTTTTACCGTCGTTAAACTCGCTCTCCCGGTAGTTAAACTCACGCGTGCTTTATGAACACCAGGTATTGAGTTTAAAACTCCCTCGACCGCGTTAGAGCATGCTGAACATGTCATCCCTCGAACGAGTAATCTTACTTGTTGTTCCTTTTTTAATTCAATCATGTTTTTCGTTGTCAACATCGTCGTCTTTGTTGAGTTTATATAAGTATTATTATTATTATTAGTAGTAGTAGTAGTATCATTCGTGTCCTCAATGAATTCATCATCATCATCATCGTCGTCGTCGTCGTCGTCGTTGAGTTGTTGTATAGATGAGGATGAGTAATAATCAGCACTGCTGACTAATGGTACAGCTTCGACCATGCGATGATTATTACTATCAATGACTCTACCTCCCATTGCTCCTCCCAGTCCATGCCCCCTCTTCATCTTCACTCACTTCTCTATAGATTACTACTGTCTGCTGCAATGTCAGCTGATGATGATGGTGCCTTTGATTGATGGTTTCCAAAAAGGAACACATGCGCAAAACCCCCATCCCTTAAACCCTGAATAACGACGGATTATTGTTTATGATTCATCAGCTGTCAGCAGCGGCAGCCTCATACGTTACCACGCTGATATGTTACCACGTTATGACCGCGACGCGACTGCTTATGCGTTCGTTCACGCACACTAATAAGAAGACATAAGATATATAAGATATATAAGATGACATTATGATGTTTACATTATCACCATGTCGTCGTTCTGTTATGATTAATAGTACTAATACTACTAGTCGTATCTCTTCACCTGTCAGTAGTAGAGCACGATCATCATCTTCTTCATCATCATCATCATCTCCTTCTTCTCCTTCTTCTTCTTCTTCTTCTCCTTCTCAGTCGCACAAGTCGCTACAGAATAGTAAGAATAAGGAAAAGAAAATAGTGATTAAGAATAAGAAATCATCATCGTCGATTCGTGCGCATCATCATAATGGATCATCGAATAACACCATTTTTGCAACAGCTTTGTTCTTAGAAGTAGACGAGATATTACTTTCGCAGACTGTTGGTGACGTTGATGATGATGCGACCACTTCGAGGTTGATTTTGAGAAACATGAGAAGAAGAGAGTCTCAAAGGTTAGAAAACGTATGGATCGATCGCTTCAGAGAGGCGAGAAATCATTGGGTATTGCATGGGCACTTACAAATCAAAGCCGAAGATGATAAGGCACAATTGGCGAGATGGATTACGTATCAACGAAAACTCTTTCGCGAAGATAAACTTACTCCGTCGCGATACGAAATGTGCAACTTTTTAGGAATGTTTGATGTAGAAAAAATGCCACTTATCCAATGGAAACAAGAAAAACTTTGGCCAGCTCTGAAAAAAGATGGCTGCATCGATAGCAAGTTCTTACAAACTCAACGCAGATTATATAGAGACGGAAAGTTATCGAATAAAAAAATTAAAGAGCTGACGAGTCTTGGAGTCGAATTGACCGAATTAGCAAAACCAAAACAACAACAAAGACCGAAACAATCATGGGAAGAAACATTCGAAGAGCTCATTTTGTTCAAAGAAATCAACGCCTTGTTAGATAAAGAGATGTTTAAAAAGGCCTTACCTGTGAAGCTAAGGCGATGGTTATATAATCAAAAAAACACGAAGAGCTCGGAGAAGAAGAAGCTATTGATTGAAAATGGATTCAAGGAATATATATCGAATAGAACTACTCGAGTTTCCTGGGATACGAGATTTACCGAACTTAGACAGTTTCATAATCAATACGGTCACTGTAACGTTCCTGTGACGTATAGACTAAATCGACCATTAGGTAATTGGATAGCCACGCAACGTAAAGCCTATAGAAAAGGGAAGTTATCCCGATCGAGAAAAGAGGCGCTTACGAACCTCGGTTTTGAGTTTGAACCTTTGAAATCCTGGTACCGAAATGTTAACGTTAACGATTTGGCGAATAAAGTGTCAATAAGTTGGATGGGCAGAGCCGCGCCAGCGTACGAAGAGAAACAAAAATTAGTATTTGAAACTTTACAAGCTAATTTTAGCGACCTGGATATGCGTTTTAATCATCGTTTAGGAAAACTTGGTTCGATTAAGCCAGATATTGTGATTGAAATGAAAGATGACTGGGCGATGGTTATCGAAGTCGATGAGTTTCAACATAACAAATACGAACAAGATGATGAAGATGAACGCTTAGAAGCGTTGCGCGATTATTTCAACATCCCTTTGAAAGTCGTTCGCTTCAATCCAGATCCGGTTTCATTGAAAGATGAGAGAGATTTCGAAGAACGGTTGGATTTATTGGTAGAATTTGTGCGACAGTCGAAAGAAGTCGCGCCCTTACGTGATGTGGAAATTGATTACGTATGCTTCGACTAGTGCTGCTGGCCTTTAGTATCTTATGCCAATGAGCTTTAATAGTAACTAATTCGAGTGAATGGTCAGCTTGGGTTCTTCAAGGTTCTACGGTTGAAAGCGGAATGAAAGATACTGGCGTGGCCCAACGATGTCTGAACGATGGCCTCTATATGAAAAAATGTATGTGTATGTATGTATATAAAATTGTTAAAGATATATGTAATTTATTCCTAAGATGTATGTGTAAATTTTACTTACTTTGTGACGTTTTTCAACATTCTTGTTAATACAGACTACTTGCCGCAACAAATAAGGCAATTATGCCAAACTCTGTTACGACTGCGGACGGGCTCGACAAAGCACCAAGAGGAACGATGTCAACTCTTAAAATGTTTTCAACGCCACCGCCTAAGATACATCCCAACGTCAGCATCGCTACGGTTACTCCAACCGCTCTTGAAAGAGCTACGTTTCTTTTGTTCATGAAGTAAATGGACGCTCCGAGGGCTAAAGCGGTTTGAAAACCAGGAGGATTATCAATCCCTGGTGGATTTGTAATACCTTGAGCGAGCACCCAGATCGAAATTGCTCCAAACACGACACCCGATTTTTGTAAAATATCTTTTGATCCAACTTCAAAGACTGGAAGCCCGGGAAGTGCGTTTGTTGCATCTTTCACGCCGCGCGGGATATTCCTCTTAATCTCTTGAATCGGCGTTAAAACGTCAGCGTATTTTATTTTATCCGATACAACCTTTCCTGAACCACTCGTACGTTGCGTGAACGAGCGCATGAGCAATACGTCATACGCTGCATCGACTTGTTGTCTCTTCTCTTCGTCGTCCGGGTATTTCGCGAGAACGTCGTTTTTAGCTTTCACGATTTGCTCCGATGTTGCTTCAGAGCTTAATCCAAGGAATAACAAAGCGCCTTCGTAATCATACGGTGTTGATGAAGAACTTCTACTAGAATCAGAACTACTATTATTATTATCTGCCGTTGCTTTATTTATTGTTATTCGTCGTCGTCGCTGTTGTCTTATTGTACTTGTTTTTAATAAAAATAATATTTTTATGTCGTCGTTGTTGTTTATGTTTTGTCGATTTGATGTCGATGAAGTTGACGCGTGTATAGTAGTAGTAGTAGTAGTAGTTTGACGACGATGAGAACGTGCAGTAGCAGTAGCAGTAGTAGTAGTAGTAGTAGTACTAATCCTCATCCTCACCGAGATTGATATATGCCCTTCTTTTTACTAGTACGTACGTATTATTTATTGCTATTATATATTATTAATTCGCGTTACATTTGTATATATCAATTATTTTCCCAGCAGCAGCAGCAAACATCATCACTTGCATCTTGCACTACACGATCAGATCAACACAATAATACAATCAAGAGCGCGTAATAATAATATTCCTAACATCATCCATCAACGAGATCGTACATCTGCGACGATTACACGCGCGAGTAACTCTTAAACTCTCTCTCTCTCAAGTATTTCTGTATATATATAGATATATATAACAGAATTAAGAGTATAATAGAAAATCAAACAATGAAAGAAGCGAGAACGAAGAAGAACGTGACATATTTATTGTTCTATAACATCGTACAAGCGATTGGATGGACGGCAGTATTAGCCTCAAGTTTAAGGACGTTCATGAACAGCAAAAACATGAGCAGTTATAGTGACGATGATAATATTAGTAATAATGATTACTTCTTACAGAGCATATATCAAACAGGTGCCCGTAAGTTCATAGTAACGTTTCAAGTATTAGCTATGTTAGAGACCGTACACGCTATTGCGAGAGTAGTTAAGTCTCCAATAGCCCCGAGCTTCATGCAATTTCTAGGAAGAATACACGTTTTGAATTTAATAGATTCGATAATGCCTTTGCAACGAACGACAGCTTGCGGGGTATTGATTCTGTGCTGGTCATTAATTGACATCGTGAGATATTTATCGTATTCATTAGGAGTTTGTAGAGATGCTACGCCGAAATGGTTGACGTATTTACGATATACGCTCTTCATACCGTTATATCCAATGGGAGCGGCGGCTGAGATGAAATTAATGTACGACTCGATCGGTTTCGTTAAACGAGTAGAAATGTACTACGTTTCTATGCCAAATAGAATGAACTTTGCGTTTGATTACTCGTGGTTTTTATACCTCGTGTTAGCTCTCTATCCTTTTTTGTTCGCACAAATGTATTTCTATATGTTTGCGCAACGCAGAAGGAAATTAAAAAAGGCGTAGTATATCGTAGTTTAAACGTCGTTTATATCCATATCCATCTAGGTGTTGTAGGTGTTGTTGAGTGTATACTAATTGATATCATCATGTATTTCTAATCTCTATGGTATCTAAAAATCTAATCTATTCGTGTACTGATTTGATTGTTAATAGCATCGGCCGCTACTACTATTTTTCGCCCGTTTCAACAGTCGGAGCTTATTCTGAATTCTATCCTTTGCCGATCCTTTCTTCCTGCTCTTCTTCAAAGTTTCCTTATATTCATGAACTTCTTGGTTTTGCATTTCTTGAGCTAATTTCTCTGATGCCCTGATTTGTTCTGCATTTTCCTCGCAAATACCCATTTCTGCCCTCGTGCCAGCTAAAGCTAATACCTCTTCGTTATGGTCTCGCATTTGTTGCGCGACTATGGTACTATTAGAGAGCTTTACTGTTTTCTCTCGCGTGTTATGCGCCTCCGATACCGTTGGCGCAGGAGGATAATATGGTCTTCTCCTTCTTTGCTGATTCGCTCGTTCGAGAAGTTGATTGATATTCGAAGACTGGCGAAGCGCATTCTCGCCAGTACTAATAATAGGCATCAATCCCGCTTGTACAATTGGACTTTCTTCTTCTTCTCCTTCTTCTCCTTCGTAAATATCTTCATAATCACCATCCATGACGATTTTGTTCAGTTTTTGTCTCTTCTCGAGCGGTATCAAATTCAACGCATCGCATCGTTCGATGATGTCAATGATTTTCTTCTTAACCTCACCTAACTGATTAATGCATCGCGCGCGCTCATTTTGAAGTTGAGGATTAGCAAAGCGACCGAGAAATTTCAAATGTGAAGATAATTTCGGTAAAAGTTGTTGTCTAGCTGAAACGTAAAATCCTCTCAAATCTTCCAAAACAGCCGCATTATCTTCTGTTTCGCATAAGTAAATAGTATTGCTGTTGTTGTTGTTATTATTATTATTGTTCTTATCGTCACCATTTATTGCTGTTGTTGTTGTTGTTGTTGTTGTTGTTGTTGTTAAAGTTTTTCCACTCTTAACGCGGACTGTCTCTGTGTCATCATTGTCACTGGTTTTTACTTCTTCATCGTCGACGACGACGTCTTCCCATTCAATCTCTTCTTCTTCTTCGAATTCTTCGTCATCATCATTGTTCGTTTTAGTACTATTAAATAAGATTTCAAAACACGCTCTAGCTCCAAAAACAACTTCGTGTGAATCCTCTATAAGCGTTGGTACATCATCTTTCACATCTTGCCATTTTTGAAGCAACCGCTCTTGAACTTCCTTTTCTCTCTTTTCTTCTTCCTCTTTCAAATATTTAGCCTTTGCTTCGGGTGCTTCATCGCCGAGATTTTCCGTGACAAACTGCTTCGCGATTTCAATTTGAGGGAATTGTGCACCAAACTTCTTTCCCCACTTCTCCAAGCTCTCGAACGCAATCTGTCTCAACACTTCTTTCTTTTCTTTTTTGCCTGGTAAGTTCGATTCGCTCGAAGTTCTTCGCCTCGAACCGCCACCGGCTCCATTCCTCGTCAAACCTCCAGTTCCACTAACTCCGAGACCGAATCGAAGAAACTCGTTCATTCTTTCCATTGTTAATTCACGAAAGTATTTCGATTGCATTGTCAATTTTCTAATTATCCCAACTGTTTTCATTCTTGTATCACAACTCTTTGCATCTTTCAAGAATTTATTGAACAATAAATCATGGGAATGCTTTAAAACGCGTTCATCAGAATGTTTCAAACAACGCTTAAGAACGATACAGTTTTCACATGTAGATACAATCTCTTCTATATTTGTTGCGGATATGATGTAATCATTACTATTATCCTGTTCTCGTTGTCGTTGCGAAGACTTTCTCCACTCGCATGCTTGTTTGCAATACTTCGTTACGACGGGAAACTCATCTACCTCTTCTTCTTCTTCGAGCACCATAACTGTATTAATTAGAATATGTATGGAACACTACGTTCATTACTGTCTCTATCGTTTTCATGATCATACCTTCTATTAATATCGATAATAACGAAGAAAAATTGAAGGGCTCGCTCATTCACATCCTTCTTCCCTCGCATCCAAAAATTAAAATTAAAATAAACGAAATAAATTCCTAAATATTATTAATATAACCCCTATTTTTTAAAAGTTATTCAATATAATTATTTACTTGCTCATAATTATCTAAAAGTAATCATCATACAAACTAGGTATTAAATTTATTTTTTTATTTTTTTATTTTTTGCAAAAAAAAATATAACATCATATCCCCAGAGTTAATGAGAAATCAATATTAATTTAATACTTTAAATATATAATATAGCCATAAAATATCCATTTTATATAAAATAATAGAAAGGGATATGAAAATATTTAAATAAAACTTTAAATAAATAAAATTTATTATTTTAAATAATTTAAATAATTAATTTTCACAGAAGTTCCCGAAATATATTCTGGATAAAATACGATAAATGATTGTAAAATATAATTGAAATCGAACTATAAAAATAAAATGAAGGGGAAAGTAATGAGTAGTAGTATAAAATCGATTATTTAATTTCTTTAATATTAGATTAATCCAAACGCTTTCTTGGCTCGAGCTTCTATTCTAGCTTGAGCTGCTTCTCTTGCATCTAAGGCTTTCTTCTCTTCGCTGCTATGAACTCCTTTGCTCTTTTTCTTCGTGACTTTACCACTAGCGCCCGCAGTAGTATTCATGTTCACGTGATGATTGTCCTTAAAAGATTTTGCATTGAAAGATTTTCCTCCCGCCGCAGTAAACGCTCTAGCTCTTCCAGCTTGCGTTTTCGCCTTTGCAGCTTCGTATGCTGGATGATTCGAACCATATCCTAAATTAAACGCGTTCGTGTTGATGTTAATTGACATTTTATTATTATTTCTCTTCTTCTCGAATTCTTCCTCAAACGACGACGCAGCTTTCTTCGATTTTCTTAAGGACTGCTGTTGAATTACGACTGGGGCAACCTTTGACGATAAACCAGCAGCTGCGATTGCAGCCGCTCCAGCTTTCTGCGCTTCAATGTTATTGCTATTATTACTATTATTATCATTATTATTACTATTACTATAATTTGTTGTTGGTGCAGTACTATTATAAGGCATTTTATTTTTATTATTATTCACTTGTTGCTGTTGTTGAGGAACTACAGTTGTTGTTGTTTGTATAATCGTCGCGGGCGCTGGCGGTGCGTTTTCGGGACAGTTCTTTGACCATTGTTTCGTGATATTATTAAAAAACATCGCACTTTTCGGGTCAAAATAAGTCGAACTTACGCCGTGCCAGTAATATTTCGTTCTATCATCGAATACCCAGTCGCCATATTTCTGTTTTAGTCTAAATTCCATCTCTTCCTTAGCTCTGAGCTCTGAAAGGAGTTCGTCTTGTATTGTATTCTCACTCAGAGATTGATTATGATGAGCATAACCTCCATTTATATCTTTCTCAGAATACTTTTGCATCGCTTTTCTCTCAATATCTTCAATCTGCCTCTTCAATCGATCGTCCTCTGCTTTGTTCCGTTCGGTCTTCTGTGCAATCTCTTTCATCTTCCTCTCGACGGAGTCTTTATGTTTTTCTGATTGTTCGTGCGTTCGCTTCTGCGAAGGTTGAACGAACGTTTTACATATCGAACACCACTGCGCTTGAGACTGGTGGGAAATGCTATACTTTGGATTATTCAATCGTCCCCCCATTTATTATTATTATTATTATTATTAAAGTGAGTGTGATGGGTGTGTATATTATTGTGTTTTTGTGAAGTTGTTTTTGTAATACAATAATGTCTGTCACCATCAGTAATCGGGCAGTTCGTTGGTGGTCATGAACGTTATGTCTGTCTATGAAGAGAAAAAAATGCAACTTGCAAAAGCGAGTTATATATGTATATGTATATTATTATCATAATTATTATTATTTAAAACGCTGAGCGGAACAATTCATCGACGCCTTTACGAACTTTCCCAATATCGTTAGCATCGATAAGCATACACATGCGCATGGCCTTGGATTCGGAAAACTCTTGAGGCTTGTCGTCCCCACCGGCTTCCCAGATGAAACTCCATTGCGAATGTTCGTAAAAAATTTCATCTTCTAAATTCGGAAAAACTAACTCGGTAACCTCTTTTTCTTTCTTCTTCCTTTTA
>Ga0209710_1001542_pt1 | contig 17402 bp, 23 predicted proteins | sample ArcticOcean_MG_C_5_FD_187436 | JGI IMG/M metagenome (GOLD analysis project Ga0209710, IMG submission 187436) | Marine microbial communities from western Arctic Ocean - ArcticOcean_MG_CB4_138 (SPAdes) (version 2) | ecosystem: Environmental > Aquatic > Marine > Oceanic | place: Arctic Ocean...
TTAAGTTGCTCACTCACAAAGCTATCCTCACTTTAGTCCTTTAACCCGGTCTCGTATTTATCTTTCCATCTCTGGAGTGTTTTTTCTAATGAATCAATATCGTCATAATCATGCCACTCTAATTTACAAAGCTTTTGAGCGATATCACCAATAGCCATTTCTTGGCTAAACATAAGGTCGGCCATTAATCGAAGTTCACGATCGTGTGTTTTTCTACCTATGCCTTTGAGGTATTTATCGCCTTTCTCCACATGAACAATAACTTTAAACAAAATATCAGGTTTATTATCTAGTGAAGCCTTATTGTATTCATCTACTAGTCTTAAAAGCTTGTACTGAGGTTCGTCAGAATACATTTGCTTGTAAAAGAAAAATTTATTTCCTTCTTCTTCAGACAATTCACCGGTTGATATTTTAACAAGATTGTCATGGATTAACTCTTTATGCATATGGAGGCAGGTAGCAGCAACCGATTCGAGATACTTATCAGCAGAGGTAAATCTATCTTTTTTTTGAAATCGCATTTTGTCTGTCCTGTATTAAGTTCTTGTAAGCACCAATCATATCAACTTTAAAATCATAATATGTAATATCACTTCTCTATATAAGAGTATGGCAGAATACTCAACTAAATATAATTAGGAATAAAAAATGATAGATATAATTTTATACACTTCGCTTTTAGCATTGGTACATATAATGTTACCCAATTTAGTTAAGTCTAGATTTGGAGAGGCTACTTCTGAAAGAGCTAGAAAAGCAGCTCATAATTTTGCTGAATCCTTACCGGTATTTTTTGTACTCGCTATTTTATCTATTCACTTAAATGTTGAATCAAATGAAACACTTGCCCTTGTCTGGTTATGTTTGAGACTTGTTTTTGTTTCCTTGTATGTCTGGGGTATTGGAACAAAGCCTGCTAATGAAAAAGGATATGAAGCCCAACCTTTAAGGAGTATTGTGTGGATTATTTCTATTGGTTATCTTGTGAAGATGGCTATCAATCTTACCTAATAGACAAAAAAATTATGATGGTGGAGCTATACCGTTAAGCTCTTTTATTTAGTGATATTCCTTTGCCACCTAAACTTGTTAGACCATTTCTTAATTTTGTTCATAACATCATCTTTTGAGCCGCTATTCCATGCACAGTTTTTTTCTGAGATATCATAAATCTCTGAAATCGAAACGCCCTGCTCATAAAGAGACCAACATAAATAAAGATTCATTTTTTCAGCAGTTGTTCCTCTTTTACAGAGACTATTTTGAATAGCCTTGATATTAGAAGCCTGTTGCATTATCTCTTTAATGTCCTCTAGGCCTAGGGGCTTATAAGCTAGTAAATTTTTTATTTTATACACTGGGCTGACATCTTGATGTTCAAATACCTTTATACCCTCACCAGGATTTTTTCCATACTCACCATCAGTTGTAATAGATTTGTTGCGCTGGAGAGCGCGCTCTATAGATTCTGATATGTGACTAATATAATCAGAGATAGATTCAAACTCAGATTTTTCTTTAAATTTTGGAATTGTTTTTTCTATTAACGTTATTAATTCAGCCATCTATACCTTTATTTATATAATTTGCTAGTGTAAACCCTTTGAGATATCCCGGTTAAGGTAATTTCTCTTTATTTTACTTAAGACTCCAGGCATTTCTATATTAATTGATCAAATTCCTTGATATATAAAGGGCGGGTTACAATGATCTCATTAATAGTCTTTGTAATAGGAAATTATGAGTAAATTAGTCATTTTTAATAAGCCTTTTCAGGTTCTCTGTCAGTTCACTGACGACGGTGACAGAAAAACCTTATCTGATTACATAAATGTTAAAGATGTTTACCCTGCTGGACGTCTAGATTATGACTCTGAAGGTCTGATGATACTTACTGATGATGGAAAGCTTCAAGCCAAAATAAGTGACCCAAGATATAAACTACCCAAAACCTATTGGGCACAAGTTGAAGGTAGTGCCACACAAAAAGATTGCGACACTTTAATGAAAGGCGTTAAGCTAAAAGACGGTCCGGCAAGAGCTGTCTCTTGCAGACTTATCCCTGAGCCTGACATATGGGAGCGAGTTCCTCCAATACGAGTTCGCAAAAGTATTCCTGACAGTTGGATTGAGCTTGTTATTGATGAGGGTAGAAATCGCCAGGTAAGAAGAATGACTGCTGCTATTAAGCTTCCTACTCTTAGGCTAGTTCGTGCCGCTATTGGTGAATGGTCTTTAGAGAACCTTAAACCTGGTCAATTCAAATTGTTGTAATGAACACCAAACACTAAAGCAAATACCAAAATAACAAAAAGAACACCGCCACAGATTACGATTATTCTAGTGAATTTTGACTCATTTTCTGTTGCCTTATAAAGGCCAAAAATAACGAAAATAAATAGCAAGGCTTCCATTTTTAATTTGCTCCTGAATCGTCTGAATGTTTGACCAAGATAGATCTAACCTGGGTATCCATTTCATCTGTTTTAGAATCCAAATGCTTTACTTTTTCTAAATCTAGAAAGTTATGTCTAAAACTTTCATCTTGTTTATCTATTTCATTAAGTTTTTCAAAATTAGGAAAACCTTTAACATATTCGTTGATCCTTTTAATGTGTGCATCTTTCAATGAAACTTTTTGAATATCATCAATATATTCCTCAAGAAGACCTGTGCTAATCATCTCATTAACTATGTCACTAACTGAGTCACCATCTAAATACATCCACTCAGCAGAAGCTCTTATTCTTCTGTCTTCAGGTGATTGAGTGAGAATATTTTTAGAGTATTCTCTTGCCTCATCAATAAGTGCAAATATCTTCAAAAGAACAGCCTCTTGTCTTTGGGGGTTAACTTCATGGTAAAAACCAAGCAATCTTAATATTTGATATTGTGGCTCATCTGAATAATCCATCAAGAATTCAAAAAGACTTTCTCTTTGCTTTTCAGTAAAAATCTCTAGAACCAGCTCCTTTGAAAACATATGCAGCCTAAAGCAATCATCCTGAAGCTCATAAATGTATTCATTTACAGTTTGGTCATCTGTTTTCACTAAAAATTCCATTTAATCATTCCTGTATTAAATTAATGTAACTATCAATTATTCAATTAATAAAATCATATTAACTGATAAGGCTAACTTTCAGAAACTTGCTATTAAAAATAATTATATATAAAAAGTGTTTTAAGTAATTAATCTTAAATTAGAAGATTCTATGGAATATAGTAGAATTATTAAATGAAAAATATGTTGATAATAATGGGATCTATTTTACTAACTTCTAGTTGTAGTGAAAATACGGTAAGCGATACTCAGAATACCTCATCAAAGAAAATATATAGCAGTCTTGAAGAATGTGTTGCTTCTGTTGGAGAGCTTGATGCAAAGCTGGGTTATCCTCCCCGAGGTGAAAAGGGATCTATATTTTATTGCGAAAGTGATAGGGTTGAAATTATAAAATAATCTATATACTCACTTGTGTATTAGGTGTTAATACTCAATAAGGCTAAACTAAAATACAGTTTCAATTATGAGTTTTCATTGTTGTTTTTCAATTCAAGTTCTTTACGAAGTTACTACCAGCTTGCCCTTATTGTCATAGCAGCAGGATCTATCTATCCACTTCTTTACTTAAGACAAAATTTTGAGATTTCTATACTAGAATCATTTGATATTACCCAAGCACAGCTTCGATATTGCAGTTCTATGCTGGGATTTATTTTTATGATTAGTTATGTTCCAAGTGGCTGGCTTGCAGATCGCTTTTCATCTCGCAAGCTTCTTGCATCTTCATTACTTGCCACTGCACTCATAGGGATGTGGTTTTCGACTATGCCCTCCTACACTTCATTACTTTTCATCTATGCATCCTGGGGAATTGCTACTGGTCTTACATTCTGGTCAGCACATATTAAGTTGGTTGCAATACTGGCTAATAAAGATCAGCAAGGTAAATTCTTTGGAATCTTAGATGGAGGGAGAGGATTAGTTGAGGCTATATTAGCAACTCTTGCTATTGCTCTTTTTGCATACGTGCTGAGTCAAGAATCTGGCTCAACAAGCATGGCGCTAAAACAGGTCATTTATTTATATGTAGTTGTTTTACTCTTAGTTGCGCCGCTCGTATATTGGCTTCTTGATGACTTTGATGAATCAGCTTCTGGTAATAAAACTATAGATAGCAACTTCAAAGATGATTTGATGACAGTTCTAAGGCATAGAGAAATTTGGCTATGCGCAATCTGTATAATTTGTGGATATCAACTATTTTATGCAACTTATTCATTCTCAGCGTATCTTCAAGAAAACTTCGGTTTGTCAGCAGTAGCTGTTGGAACAATTACAGTTGCTAAATTATGGATGAGGCCTATTGGAGGTATAGCAGCTGGCTTTATTGGTGATTGGAGCAGTCCTGAAAAGGTATTATGTATACTGTTGGTACTAGCTTCTCTGGCTCTGGCTATAATGGCTTTTTTACCTACCACTTCGGCATCCATCCTGATGCTTGTTGTCGTGTTGTTAATTGGATTATTGACCTATGGAGTTCGTGGTCTTTATTGGGCTACCTTAGGTGGATGTAATGTTCCCAATAAAATAAAAGGCTTAGCTATTGGTATGATTTCTATGATCGGCTATTTCCCTGAATTCTATCTACCATTAATTAGCGCTTATTTACTGGAGCTATATCCAGGGACAGCAGGCTATAAAATATATTATCTAATAATTTCAATTTTTGGTGTTCTGGGAGCTTACGCTGCATACCTTCTATCGCGTCCAAAGGCTATAACAAATTCCTAGATTGTGTCAAAATAAAATTAATGTTTTTTCGTGGATGCGTTATGAATAATCATAGGTTAATGAATAGTCAATTAAGTAGAATTAAAAATAAAGTATTTTGTGCAGGGGCGCTTTTGATATTCTGCGCTCCCTTCTCGCTTAATGCAGACGATGGATATAGCCCTGAAGCATTAAAGTTGGCTAATGTAGATCCAAGCATGCATTTACAACAAGGCATTAACCAGATTAAAGCTCAAAAAATAAATTCAGTTATCTATAAAGCAACAGGTTTCGGCAATACCTTTATGATAGTTACAGGTGAGGGAAATGTAATTATTGACACATCTTTAAAGACCATGGCATCGAAGCATAAGAGTCTTCTTAGTGCTGTAAATGACGATCCGATTCATTCTATTATTATCACGCACGGTCATCCAGATCATATTGGTGGAGTTCCTTTGTGGCGCGAGGCTGAAACAAAAGTAATTGCCCAAAATAATATGGTTGAATTTCTAAACTATCAAAAGCGTCTTAAAAACCTCTTTATTCAAAGAAATAATGCGCAATTTGGCTTCGACTTAACTGCGCCTACAGGGTCACCATCAATTAATAATGAAATTTCTAATAACAACATATTGCCCAACACACTATTTGAAAAGAATCTAAATTTTACTTTAGGAAGTGAGATATTTGAGATAATCCATACTCCTGCAGAAACTTACGATGCGCTAACAGTCTGGATGCCTGAATACAAAGCAGCTTTTGTGGGTGATTTATTTTATCGCTCATTTCCTAATATTTATACCTTAAGAGGAACTAAGCCAAGATGGGCTTTGGACTACATAGATTCAATTAATCTTGTACTAGCGCTAGGTCCTGAAATATTGTTACCAAGTCATGGCGAACCTATTTTAGGAAATGATAATATTAATAAAGAAATGATTCGTTATCGAGATGCCATTCAATACGTACACGACATGACTGTAGAGGGTATGAATGAAGGTAGGGATGTTTACAGTCTCATGCGTTCAATTAAACTCCCTAAAGAACTTGATGTTGGAGAAGCCTATGGATGGGTTTCATGGTCAGTAAGAGGCATTTATGAAGGTTACATGGGATGGTTTGATGGCAATCCAGTTAGTATGTATCCTCATTCTCCAAAATCAATTTACTCTGATTTAATTAGTCTTACTGATGATATTCAGAAAGTTATAAAACTAGCTGAAGACCATCTAATTAAGGGCAATTCTATTAAAGCGCTTTTATTGATAGAGGCAGCAATGGAAGCAGATCCAGAAAATATATTTATAATACAAATGCAGTTAAAAATATTAACAATCCTGCGAAAAGAGTCAGGTAATCTAAATGAGTCCGGATGGCTAAATCATGGCATCAAGCAAGCACAGCAAAAATTAAAATTAATTAACGCTAATTAAGCCTCAATATTTTATGGAAGATAGCTAATGGATGGCAATATAATGGAAGGTAAGGCATTTTGGAGCTGGCTTCACGAGCCAAATATCTCATCAAATCCTGAATGGTCCCTGCGTATAGTTCCATCCGAAATTGAACAACAACGTTTTAAAAAAGCTGGATATAAAATGCAGATGGAGCAAATAGATAATAAAGATTTCGGGTTATCTTTTTTGATAAGACGAAAAGTCAAACACATGGATGATGTTTTAGAGCGGCCTTTGTTATTTGATAAAGATAAGAAAAAATTAGAACTATTTGAAAAACTACCAAATGGCTCTAATGTAATGGTCAAATATAATGAATGGGAATCTGTCCTTCCTAATAATAAACCTATTAAGGGAATAGATTTAATAGCAGTAATGCTTTTAGATAAAACTCCTTCATTATTTTAAAGTCACTTGAACTAAATTATCTAGACTCTTTTTTATCATAAGATTATGATAAAAGAATACTTACAACACTTAATAACTACTTAATAAAAATTATTAATACGGAGCAATTATGAAACAACAAAGTATAAGAAATATTTTCTTACTATTAATCACCATCTCTTCTGGAGCAGTTTTTGCATATGGGGAAGCTAAGCTAGAAGTTCCTGATATAGCATTTGAAACTTTTACCCTGGATAACGGCTTAACCGTTGTTGTTCATGAAGACCGTAAGGTTCCAATGGTGGCTGTGAATGTCTGGTACCACGTTGGATCTAAGAATGAAAAACCTGGAAAGACAGGCTTTGCTCATTTATTTGAACATCTTATGTTTAATGGAACAGAAAATTATAATAATGAGTACTTTGAACCTTTTGAAAAAATTGGTGCAACTGACCAAAATGGAACGACTAATAACGATAGAACAAACTACTTTCAAAACGTCCCAACTAATGCCTTAGATTTAGCCTTATGGATGGAGTCAGAGAGAATGGGCCATATTCTTAATGTTATTGATGAAGATAAGCTAGATGAGCAAAGAGGCGTTGTTCAAAATGAAAAAAGACAAGGTGAAAATCAGCCCTATGGACAAGTATGGAACTCAATAGGTAAAGCTGCATTTCCAAAAGGCCATCCATATTCATGGTCTGTTATTGGCTCAATGGAAGATTTAAATGCTGCTACTCTTGATGACGTGAAGGATTGGTTTGAAACCTATTATGGTCCTACTAATGCGGTTATAGCTATTGCTGGGGATATAGATGTAGAAACAGCAAAAGTTAAAGTTGAAGAATACTTTGGCGACATACCTGGTGGACCGCCACTATCTAAACCTAAAAAATGGGTCGCAAAACGTTATGAACAAACTAGAGAAGTCCTTCAGGACAATGTTCCGCAAACAAGAATATATAAAGTTTGGAATGTTCCAGAAGATGGAACTGTTGAAGCTCAGGCTCTAGAACTTGCTGCATCTACATTGGCTGGAGGTAAGAATAGTCCACTATATCAAGAACTAGTTTATAAAAATCAACTAGCCACAGGAGTTTCTGCATTCTATTACGGTAGAGAAATAGCTGGATTATTTATTATTAGCGCAACCGTTGCTCCTGGACAAGATGCATCAGAGGTTGAAAGAGTAATTGATTCAACATTAAGTGATTTTTTACAAAAAGGTCCTAATGCAAAACTATTAAAAAATACTAAAACTTCGGCGATTGCAGGTTTAACAAATGGTCTGCAAAGAATTGGTGGCTTTGGTGGTAAATCAGATATTTTAGCTACCTATCAAACACTTTATGGAGATGCTGGAGCATTTAAAGAGCAATTAAAAACATATCTAGACACCTCTGCTAGAACTATTAAAGAAGTATCAAATGAATGGTTAAGCTCAGGAGATTATGTTTTATCAATTGTACCAGTAGCTAAAACATCAATCGTTAAATCAAATGTGGATAGAACAAAGGGAATACCCTACCCTACAGAAAAATTATCGTATTCATTTCCAAAAATACAAAACACTATATTAAATAATGGATCTAAACTTGTCCTTGCTGAAAGGAATGATTTGCCTTTGGTACAACTAGAAATTATTTTTAATAATGGTTACGCGCTAGAGACTAATGATAAATTAGGGCTAGTAAACTTTACGATGAGTATGGTTGATGAAGGTACTGAAAAATACTCTGGTTTAGAGTTTGCTGAAGAAATTGCTAGCTTAGGTTCTGGAATTGGATTTGGTTCATCAATTGATACCACCTATGCATCTATGTCATCTTTAAAAGTAAATCTAGAAAAAACATTAGATCTATTCAAAGAGGGACTTCAAAATCCTACCTTTCCTCAAGCTGATCTTGATAAGGTTAAAAAACGTTGGTTAGCTTCAATAGATCAGGAACTAAACAGTCCTGCATCCATGGCTAATAGGGAAATAGGTACTTTGGTATATGGTTCTGGGCATCCTTATGCAAAAGCTTCTAGCTCAGGAACTAAAGACACAGTTGAAACATTTACTAGGGATGATCTTATTAATATGTTTTCTAAATTAACAAATCCAAATGATGCTACTTTTATTGTCACTGGTGATATTAGCTTAAGTGAAGCTGCCGATCTTTTAAACGACAAGTTTTCAAATTGGACTTCTAGTACAAATTCTTCAGCAAAAGTTGACCTCTATACTGCAAAGGATCAAATATCACCAAGAGTATTCCTAATTGATAAGCCAGGTGCAATTCAATCGTATATTCTTGCTGCTCAATTATTACCTCCAACTAATTCAGAAGATGACATATTAATTGACTATATGAATTATGCGATAGCAGGAAGCTTTACTTCACGATTGAATATGAATTTAAGAGAAGATAAAAGTTGGTCATATGGTGCAAGAGCATCAACAGGCTATTCCAAAGGCCAAAGACTTATGAAAATGACTGCACCAGTTCAAACAGATAAGACAGCTCCTGCTATTTTAGAGATCTTACGTGAGTATGATGAGTACCTTAATGGCGCTCCTGTAAACGCAGAAGAATTATCAAAAATTAAGAAAGCTAGGACTCTTCGCTTACCTGGTCAATACGAAACTTTAAGTGCCCTACTTAGTGGAATTGAGGATATTGTTAAATATGACAGAGATTATGATTATTTAGATACTATTGCGGATAAAAGAAATTCTATAAAGCTTGGAGATGTTCAATCCACATCAACAAAGTATCTAGATACAAATAAATGGACCTGGGTAATTGTTGGTGATCTTAAAGAAATAGAAGGACCAATAAGGGAACTGGAAATTGGTACTGTGGAAATTATTAATAATTAATTTAAAAAACCTGAAGCTCAATACCAGCAGTAGAGAGCTAAAGGAATCTATCAAGATAGATTTTTGACAATGTTACCATTTAATTTAAGAAGTATATTGATTCGTGAATAATGAGTATGATTAGATTTTGAATAACTTTGCACATACTAACTATCTCTAATGTCATATCCTCCTATAAGCGAAACTGCACTTAATACTACAATTAGAGCAAATGCTTACGAACCTTATTACTCCTTTAAGAGTTCGCTTGATTTGTACGATATACATCAATTTACTAACGGCCATCCATTCAGTACATATGATGATCTAAGAGAGAATAGTCCTATTTATTTCCAAAACCCTCCTGAATGGGATGTGGAACCAGGCGCTTGGATGCTTACCTCTTATAGAGATATTATGGAGGTATCATCTAACCCAGGTATCTTCTCTTCACAGGCAGCTACAGGTAACTTAATAACACTAGGTGATCCTGAAACTAGACATCCTAAGCTATGGCAGACATCTATTGATCATATGCTTAATCTTGATGGCTCATTTCATCTTGATTTAAGAAGAGAGCATATGCCCTTCTTTAAGCCAGGATATGTGGATGATTTGCATAAAAAAGTAGAGATTAAAGTTGAGACCTTGCTAGATGCTATTGCCAAAGTTGGTAAATCAAACCTTGTCAAGGATATATCTCAGCAGATACCAATTTTTACTCTATCAGAAGTTTTAGGAATACCGGAAGAAGATAGGCATAAATTGGCTACTTGGATGGAGTTTTTAGAACTAGCTCAATACTTTGCTGCGGAGAATATGAAACAAACTCAAGGTAAAGCTGAAGAAATGGAGGTTGATACCTCAATGATTGAGTTATTTGAAAATATGATTGGAGAAATGTTTGAATACGGCAAACATATCCTTCAAGAGAAAAGAAAGAATCCTGAGAATGATCTTTTGTCAGCTATAGCCAATGCAGAACTAGATGGAGCTAAGTTAAGCCAAGAGTATTTAGATGGCTCATGGTTGCTAATAATTTTTGCAGGTAATGACACTACAAGGAATTCTATCAGTGGAGCTATAAAACTTTTAACTGAATTTCCAGAGCAAAAAAAGAAATTATTAAATAACTTTGATCTGTTGCCAAACTTTGCACAAGAAACTATACGTATGATTTCACCTGTTATTCACATGAGAAGAACAACAACTTGTGAAACTACTCTGGGAAATCAGAAGTTAGGTAAAGGTGAGAAAGTAATTATGTGGTACGGAGCAGCTAATAGAGATCCATCGATATTTTCTAATCCTAATGCTTTTGATATTGAGCGTGAAAATGCTGTTAAGCATTTGGCATTTGGCATGGGAAGACATACATGTATTGGTAAGCCTGTAGCTTTAATGCAATTAAAAGAAGTCTATAAACAAATACTTACTAGGTTTCCTGATATGAAAATGGATGGAGATTGGAAAGTTGCGCCAAATAACTTTGTTCATGCAATTCAAGAAATGCCAGTTAGCTTTACTCCAGAGAAATAATCTCACCCGGCTTTGGTATTTTAAATAAATTTTCTAAATTAAGCCTATTTAATTCTTTACTTAAAACTAAAGGCGGATCAAGAACAGGCTCATCGGTTAAGGTAAAAGTTCCCCAGTGCATTCCAATTGCAACTTTAGTCTTCAGATCAATAGCTGCTTGAACTGATTCTTTTGGATTTAGATGGCTGTCTTTCATTATAGACCTAGGTTCATATGCCCCAATAGGTATAAAAGCTACGTCAGGCGAGCCTAAAGCCTCGTATATGCTTGTAAAGTCATAGGTATAACCTGTGTCACCTAAATGAATTAGCTTTAATCTGTCGTTCTCAAACCACCAACCACCCCATAACGTTTCATTTTTATCAAATGGTGTTCTTGACGACCAATGATGAACTGGTACAAATGTAATTACTGAGTCCTTAACTTTAATAGTCTCCCACCAATTCATCTCAACAACGTTCTTTATACCTGATGATTTAAGTAGCTTGCCAAGATTCATGGGTACAAGAAATAAAGTATCGCTATTTATTTTAGATAGTCTAACTAGTGAAGGTAAATCAAGATGATCATAATGAGCATGACTAACTGTGACGACGTCGATAGCAGGAAGCTTTTCAATATCTATAGCCGGAGGTATTAAACGCTTTGGCCCGATAAAGGAGAAAGGTGAAGCTCTTTCAGAAAACATAGGATCTGTGAGTATATTTATATTTTTATTGTTTATTAAAAAACTAGCATGGCCTATCCAAACCGCGAAAGAATTATCAGGTAATTTATCAGCATTATTAAATTCATTACTTACTTCAATGGCTATTCTTTCAGGCTTATTGCCATTAAATTGCCATTTTAAAAAATCTTTAAAAGTACTTTTATCACCATGAATATTATGATTATTTTCAAAGAGCTCTTCAGACCAAGAGCTATTAACGAAAATAAGGAATGCCAGTATGGCTAAAGGTTTAATGTTTATTTAAGGCCTCTTGGACGCCTGGGTGAACGGCTTGTCCATTTAAAGTATTTAGACCATTTTTTAGGTGGTTATTTTCATCCAAGGCTCTGGTTATTCCTTTATTAGCTAATTCAAGAATATATGGCAAGGTGGCCTTATTTAAAGCTTCTGTAGCTGTCAATGGAACAGCCCCAGGCATATTAGTAACACAATAGTGAACAACACCGTTAACCAAAAATGTTGGATCATCGTGAGTAGTTGGCCTACTTGATTCAAAGCATCCGCCTTGATCAATTGATATATCAACCATTACAGTTCCAGGCTTCATATTCTTGAGCATATCTATCGTAACTACCTTCGGAGCCTCTTTCCCAACTAGATAGACAGCTCCGACAACCATATCTGAGCTTGATACTGCTTTTGCTATAGATTCAGATGAAGATAAAATATATTCAATGTTATTAGAGCCAAATTCTGACTCTAGCTCATTGAGCTTATCTTGGGAAAGATCAACAACCTTTACAAAGGCATTATTAGATATTGATTTGGAAATAGCTTCCTTGCCTGCAACTCCGCCGCCAATTACTGTAACGACTCTTGGAGATATATCTCCAAAAGATCCAATAAGCACTCCCTTCCCCGAATTATGCTTAAGTAGGTGATATGAGCCAACAACTATACTAATTTGACCAGCTATTGCACTCATAGGTGCCAGTAATGGCATGGAGCCATCATCGGCAGTTACTGTTTCATATGCTATTCCGGTAACACCTGTCTCTATTAGTTTTTTTGCATTAGCAAGATCACCGGCAAGATGAAGGTAAGTAAATAAAGTTAAATCATCTCTTAGATATTGATATTCTGATTCTACAGGCTCTTTAACTTTGATTATCAGCTCGGCTGCTGAATAAACTTCTTTGGCCGTATCTAAAATCTGAGCACCTGATTTAATATAATCTTCGTTAGTATAGCCAATACCGGAACCAGCATTATTTTGAATAAAAATGGAATGGCCATCGCCGACAATAGCCCTACAGGAATTAGGTGTTAACCCAACTCTAAACTCATTATTCTTAACTTCTGATGGAACGCCTATTTTCATATGCATAATTTATCATAATTAAAACGGATTAATAGTTAAATAATTCTTCCAAAGACTATCAATAACTAGGTGAAATTCTTTTAATCTTTTAAACTATTTAAATGACGACCAAGACTAGAAATAATATCTATCGATTTATAATGATGATCTTTGTTTTTTATTTTATGTTTGGGTCATATCTCTAGACTTCTTTAGCTTTAGAGTTTAAATCTAAATTAATAATCTGCTTTTTCTTCTGTCAATGGTGTGCCAAAATAATATTTACTATTCATAAAAAGGAGTAATTATGACTACTAAATGGGAATACAAGATTATTGACCATAGCAACTCAACAGCAATGGGCTATACAAATGAAGAAACAGAAGAATTTAAAGAAAAATATAAAGACTCTGGAAATTGGAAGCATGAAATGTCACAAGCATTATTAAATGAACTTGGACAAGATGGATGGGAGTTAGCCTCACAAAATAGTGCCAATGAAATCTATTTAAAACGTCAAATTTAAACCTGTAACTAATTACTATTAATGGCGTCTAATAATAAGGTAGTTTGGTCTTACGGGGATTTAAAAAAAGATAGAAAAGGCAGATCTATTTTTTTTGTTGGCTATTCAGCCTCCCTTTCGGATAAAGGCGATCGAATTGAACTTTGGGAACCAGAAAATATATTTATTAAAAGAGGTTTAAATGAACCAGACTAATATCTTTGATGAGCCTATAGATGAGTGCTGTTCTAACCCAATCACTGGTTACTTTAGAGATGGTTTCTGTCACACAGATAAAATGGACAGAGGCTTGCATATTGTTTGCTCACTTATAACAGAAGACTTTTTAGACTTCTCAAAAGCAAGGGGCAATGACTTATCAACGCCAAGGCCTGAGTTTAACTTTCCAGGACTAAATGAAGGAGACTCATGGTGTGTGTGTGCAGAAAGATGGAAAGAAGCTTATCAACACGGTTTTGCTCCAAAAGTTTTTTTAAAAAGAACTCACAAAAAAGCTACAACCATAATTGATATTGAGATATTAAAAGAATACGCAGTCGATTTAAATTAATTATGAATAAGCTTTTAGCCTTATTAATTATGTCTCCCCTGGCTTATTCAACAGATTTTAAATTTTTAAATAAATGTATTGAAAGCAACCTCATAGAATTAACACAATCTGATAAATTTAAATCTTCAAACTTTATAAGATACAGCGAGTCCCAAGATGACTTGGATGTCAAAGACTGGCTGGAGAATGAACTTTTTCCTGAATGGGATCAATCAAAACAAATGACGTTAGATTATCTAGATAAAGCATGGCGAATAGACAGAAAGACCGGTATGAAGTACATATATAAACTAATGTTTTTAATGGACAGAAACTACAATCTTGAGTTAATGAATCCAGTTCTTGGAAAACAAATAAAAAATGAAGCTCATTTAACTTGTGGTGGTACTCTAGAGTAATGACATACGAGGAACTCAGGCTTATTTTTATAGTGTATACAGCAGCGCTATTGCCATTACTTATAATATTAAAAAATAAACAAACTATTCCATCCTGGGCCCTACCCACATATCTGATATCACTTCTCGTATGCATATTAGGATGGGAGCTATGGTTTACTTATGGATTGGTCGATGGCCTTCCTGTGAATATGAGGCGATCCGATGCATTAAATATCTGGTTACCAATTCATATCAATTGGTTGCTTAACTCTCTTGGCGATGCGGGTGCTGTTTGCTTGGGAGGTTTATGGCTTATGTGGATGTCTCATGGCAAAGATTTAGCTATTTTTAAAGAATGGAGATGGTCTGCTTTTGTTGTTTTATTAACTTGGTGTATAGGGCAGAATTTAATAGTTGAATTATTCCTTTACGAGGATCAGCTTGGAGTTGGGAAGCCGATTTCATGGGCGCCATTAACCCCATTAGGCCCTTATATAAATCCAATATTATTTGAGTATGGAGATAGAACAGTAGCCCTTCAAAGCCAAATCCCATGGCTAATAATGCCTATATTTTTATACAAATTAGTAATTTATTTAAATAATAGAGATGACAAAAGAAGGGTTTAGTAAGTTTTTCAATGAATTCTTTGTGCCTATCTTAATTTTAATATTAACGATTTGGGCCTATGTATGGCTTAAGAACCATGATTCTCAATGGCAAGAAGATCAAATGACAATAAAAAGGTGTCTTGAAACAGCTATAGATAAAAATAACTGCTCAAAAAATAGCACCTAACTCTTAATTTAATTAAGTGCTAATAATTTATTCAGGCTTAAGCTTTGTCCCCATAATCTTGCATATGTTCAGCAGTTCGTTCGTTATCACCATACATGAAGTGATTGGACATATTCTCTTTATATTTACTTGCAGGAACCTCCAGGCCAGCAGCCTCAGCAACTTCTCTAATATGCATTGGCGTTGCTCCACAACAAACCCCTAAATAATTAATACCTAATTCCGATGCTTCCTTTGCGAATGCTCGTATTTCATATCTATTACAATATAAAGGATCTAGTGCAGTAGGGAATGTTCTTCCATGAGGCGCAGGACAAGAACATCCGCTATTATCTGGTAAGTTAAAAAAGGTTGGATTTTCAGCAGTTGTTCTATAAGGCAGCGGTAATGCTCCCATATGACAGCTAATAGCTTTTCTGATCTCTCTAAGATAAGGCATCATTGTATCGGGACCTCTGAAACAATTCATACCTACAACATCTGCCCCTCTTTGCTCTAACTCCTTACAAGTATCAATTATTGAAACTCCGTCGCGCATAATATTTTCAGCCATAGGAGCAATTGTAATAACAGATGGTAGTCCAGCTTTTTGGATAATATCTAAAGCTTTATAGGCCTCTTCAGCATAGTAAAAGGTCTCTCCTATCAACATGTCAGCACCCTCATCAACTGACCATTCAACCATTTCACTAAACATTCTTTCAACCTCAAGCTGAGATTCCTTGTTTCCCTGTTCCCAAATATTAGAATTTGAAATATTGCCCGCCATTAAGTTAGGAGCTCCACCATCAAGCGGGTTATCAGCAACTTTTTTAGCAATTTTTAAAGCAGCTCTATTTAAGGGCTCCAGTAAGTCTTCCTGACCAATAACTCTCATTTTTTCTCTGTGAGCGTTGTAAGTAAAAGCCTCTACAACATCTGAGCCTGCATGTTGGAAGTCTCTATGGAGGTTCTCAAGTGCTTGAGGATGATCTAGAGAGACCATAGGCACAAATTCACCAGCAGCTAAATAGCCTCTTTTTTCCATTTCAAATAAAAACCCTTCAGCACAAATGACAGGACCCTCATTCAACCGTTCAATTAAATTTTTTTTCATTATATAAATACTCCTAATTATTAAATACACATAAAACCCTAGGAATATATTCCGTTTTAGCACATTATTTTAAATCGCGGCAATAGGATCAAATTACGATTGATTAATTAAACACTGAATATCTGACATTGTAAACAAAGCATATTTAAAAAATTTATACAAAAGAAAGATTTAGGTTACTTATGGTATTAGAATAGAGGTAATTACTAAGTATATTTAAAAGAGGTTATAACAATGGCAAAAGGACAAGATAAGCAGAAGAATGAAAAGAAAAAAGGGAAAACTCTAAAAGAAAAGAGAGCTGCTAAAAAAGAAAAGAATAAATAGGTGTTAAAATTATTGGTATGAAATCTTTTATATCCATAATTCTTCTATCAATATCTTTTAACTCATTTGCTGAGTTTGATACCAAGTGTTCGGTAATCATCACCAAACGCCTTCAATCTTCTGAAGATGCATACAAAGATGCAATTCAAAAAATTAAACAATGCGCTCAATACGATATTCTGTCAGTAACTAGTTTTTTAGAGAAATCTATCAGTAAGGTCTATATTACTGATTTGATACAAAACTTTTGCATGTTCGATCATTCAATTGTCACAATTCTTGATGGCAATACTTCAAACCTGAGTTGCGTCCATAGAGGCGATCAAAGAGTTGAAAGAAAATTTCCTAGAATAGACTAAGATGATAATATCCGAAGCAATGCAAACAGCAGTTACTCCCGTTTTTTTACTTACAGGCATTGGGGCTTTACTCAATGTGATGATGAGCAGGCTTGGCAGAGTTAAAGATAGAGAAAGATTAATACATTCAATACTTCACAAAGCAGATTCTTCGGATGTAATTCTACTAGAGTCTGCTATGAAGAAACTTTCAAAAAGAAGCGTCTTAGTTTCATCTGGAATATCATTAGCTACCGGGAGTGCTCTCTTTGTATGTCTTGTTATTATATTTATGTTTATAGGTGCTATTGCTGGAAGTGAGATCTCGGTTTTGATAGCTTCC